>BNJT01002814.1_pt1 | contig 213427 bp, 215 predicted proteins | sample 8540491 | NCBI WGS metagenome assembly BNJT01 (sample SAMD00202455, study PRJDB9452) | human saliva metagenome | host: Homo sapiens
AGAACTCAATAGCGTACCAAGTACTACACACACCCACACACTACTAGTGTTGTGTGGGTGTCGCACACCCCGACCCTGGTAGTGGTAGGGGTGTGTTGCTCTTGTTGAAGAGATACACGCTTGAAACACTATTTTTTTATTGTTTTTTTGTTTTTGTTTTTGTGCGCAACACACGCATGGTGTGTTGTGGTTGGAGAGTTTGATCCTGGCTCAGGACGAACGCTGGCGGCGTGCTTAACACATGCAAGTCGAACGGAAAGGCCCACCACTTTTTGGTGGTGGGTACTCGAGTGGCGAACGGGTGAGTAACACGTGGGTGATCTGCCCCGCACTGTGGGATAAGCCTGGGAAACTGGGTCTAATACCACATACGACCATGGCGTAGGGGTCATGGTGGAAAGCCTTGTGCGGTGTGGGATGAGCCCGCGGCCTATCAGCTTGTTGGTGGGGTAATGGCCTACCAAGGCGGCGACGGGTAGCCGGCCTGAGAGGGTGGACGGCCACATTGGGACTGAGACACGGCCCAGACTCCTACGGGAGGCAGCAGTGGGGAATATTGCACAATGGGCGCAAGCCTGATGCAGCGACGCCGCGTGGGGGATGACGGCCTTCGGGTTGTAAACTCCTTTCGCCCGGGACGAAGCCCACCTTGGTGGGTGACGGTACCGTGGAGAAGAAGCACCGGCTAACTACGTGCCAGCAGCCGCGGTAATACGTAGGGTGCAAGCGTTGTCCGGATTTACTGGGCGTAAAGAGCTCGTAGGTGGTGTGTCGCGTCGTCTGTGAAATTCCGGGGCTTAACTCCGGGCGTGCAGGCGATACGGGCACGACTAGAGTGCTGTAGGGGTAACTGGAATTCCTGGTGTAGCGGTGAAATGCGCAGATATCAGGAGGAACACCGATGGCGAAGGCAGGTTACTGGGCAGTTACTGACGCTGAGGAGCGAAAGCATGGGGAGCGAACAGGATTAGATACCCTGGTAGTCCATGCTGTAAACGGTGGGCGCTAGGTGTGGGCTGTGTGTTTGCAGTCTGTGCCGTAGCTAACGCATTAAGCGCCCCGCCTGGGGAGTACGGCCGCAAGGCTAAAACTCAAAGGAATTGACGGGGGCCCGCACAAGCGGCGGAGCATGTGGATTAATTCGATGCAACGCGAAGAACCTTACCTGGGTTTGACATGCACCAGATCGGCGTAGAGATACGTCTTCCCTTGTGGTTGGTGCACAGGTGGTGCATGGTTGTCGTCAGCTCGTGTCGTGAGATGTTGGGTTAAGTCCCGCAACGAGCGCAACCCTTGTCTTATGTTGCCAGCACATTTTTGGTGGGGACTCATGAGAAACTGCCGGGGTCAACTCGGAGGAAGGTGGGGATGACGTCAAATCATCATGCCCTTTATACCCAGGGCTTCACACATGCTACAATGGTCGGTACAACGGGTTGCGACACTGTGAAGTGAAGCTAATCTCTTAAAGCCGGCCTCAGTTCGGATTGGGGTCTGCAACTCGACCCCATGAAGTCGGAGTCGCTAGTAATCGCAGATCAGCAACGCTGCGGTGAATACGTTCCCGGGCCTTGTACACACCGCCCGTCACGTCATGAAAGTTGGTAACACCCGAAGCCCATGGCCTAACCACCACCTGTGGTGGGGGGAGTGGTCGAAGGTGGGATTGGCGATTGGGACGAAGTCGTAACAAGGTAGCCGTACCGGAAGGTGCGGCTGGATCACCTCCTTTCTAGGGAGAATATGTGGTGTGTATCCAATAGGGGGTGTGGTGCTTGGTGTGGCTGTTGGGTGTCCCACACAATAAACGTGTGGAATTTTAAGCCCTTGTCTGCTGGTGATCATTATTGTTGTGGTGGTTGCTGGTGGTGGGGTGGTGTTGTGTGAGAACTGTATAGTGGACGCGAAATCATTTTTTTCTGTTTAATTTCTTTTGTGTTGTTTTTGTGTGTGTTTTTCGTGTGGCGCACCACTGGATAGGTGGTGTGTTTGTTGTAAGGGCGCACGGTGGATGCCTGGGCATGTCAAGCCGATGAAGGACGTGAAGGGCTGCGTTAAGCCTCGGGGAGTTGCCGATTAAGCGTTGATCCGAGGATGTCCGAATGGGGAAACCCGGCCGTGGTTATGTGCGGTCACCTGCTGCTGAATGAAATAGGTGGTATGGGGGTTACGCGGGGAAGTGAAACATCTCAGTACCCGTAGGAGAAGAAAACAATATGTGATTCCGTTAGTAGTGGCGAGCGAAGGCGGAGGTGATGGCTAAACTCTATGCGTGGATGATACTTGGTAGGGGTTGCGTGTAGGGGGTTGTGGGATGCGTGTGTCTGGCTGGCTACCACTGGCTGGCACCCTTGGATTGTGTGTTAGGGGAAGTGGTGTGGAATCGCCTGCCGTAGACGGTGACAGTCCGGTACCTGAAGACATGTGGTTGGGGTGTGTGCGTATTTCCCGAGTAGCAGCGGGCTCGTGGAATCTGCTGTGAATCTGCCGGGACCACCCGGTAAGCCTGAATACTTGGCGTGACCGATAGTGCAGTATAGTACCGTGAGGGAAGGGTGAAAAGTACCCCGGGAGGGGAGTGAAATAGTTCCTGAAACCGTGTGCTTACAATCCGTCATAGCCCCTGTTTGTGTGGGGTGGTGGCGTGCCTTTTGAAGAATGAGCCTGCGAGTCAGCGGCATGTCGCGAGGTTAACCCGTGTGTGTGGGGTAGTCGTAGCGAAAGCGAATCCTAATGAGGGTGTGTGAGTGGCATGTTCTGGACCCGAAGCGGGGTGATCTACCCATGGCCAGTGTGAAGCGGTGGTAAAACATTGTGGAGGCGCGAACCCACTTAGGTTGAAAACTGAGGGGATGAGCTGTGGGTAGGGGTGAAAGGCCAATCAAACTCCGTGATAGCTGGTTCTCCCCGAAATGCATTTAGGTGCAGCGTTGCGTGGTTGTTGTTGGTGGTAGAGCGACTGGTTGGTTGATGCGGGACGATCATCTTAGCGATGCCAGCTAAACTCCGAATGCCAATAATATGCGAGCGTGGCAGTGAGACGGCGGGGGATAAGCTCCGTGACGTCGAGAGGGAAACAGCCCAGATCGTCGGTTAAGGCCCCTAAGGGTGTGCTGAGTGGAAAAGGAGGTGTCATCGCGAAGACAGCCAGGAGGTTGGCTTAGAAGCAGCCATCCTTGAAAGAGTGCGTAATAGCTCACTGGTTAAGTGGTGATGCGCCGATAATGTAGTGGGGCTTTTAAAGTACACCGCCGAAACCGCGGCAACACACAGTGTGTGTGTTGGGTAGGGGAGCGTCGTGCACGCTGAGAAGCTGTCACGGAAGTGGTGGTGGAGTGTGTGCGAGTGAGAATGCAGGCATGAGTAGCGAAAAACATGTGGAAAACGTGTTCGCCGGATGACTAAGGGTTCCTGGGTGAAGCTAATCTTCCCAGGGTGAGTCGGGACCTAAGGCGAGGCCGACAGGCGTAGTCGATGGATAACGGGTTGATAGTCCCGTACCCGTGTATGCGCGACCAGTGGTGACTCGGTTGTACTAACCACCCACTGCCACGGGATCAATGCTTTTGGTGTTGGTTTGGTGTGTGGTGCGTGGGATCTTGATCGTTGGTAGCCAAGCGATGGGGTGACACAGATTGGTAGTCAAGGCCACTTAGTGGATTGTGGTGTAAGCGTGTGGCCCGTAGGATAGGTAAATCCGTTCTGCATTTGTGGGTGAGGCGTGATGCGTACCCAGGTTTGGGGATGTTTGATGTGCCTGTGCTGTCGAGAAAAGCCTCTAGCGATGTGTGTGCACGGCCCGTACCGGAAACCGACACAGGTGGTCTGGTTGAGGATACTAAGGCGTTCGGGTGAACTATGGTTAAGGAACTCGGCAAAATGCCCCCGTAACTTCGGGAGAAGGGGGGGGCCATGTGCGGCAATCACCCCTTGTGCGGTGTGCGTTGTGTGTGGCCGCAGAGAAGTGAGGGAAGCGACTGTTTATTAAAAACACAGGTCCGTGCGAAGACGTTGCAAGTCGAGGTATACGGACTGACGCCTGCCCGGTGCTGGAAGGTTAAGAGGACTCGTGAGCACACCCTGGTGGTGTGTGAGGCGGGTAATTGAAGCCCCAGTAAACGGCGGTGGTAACTATAACCATCCTAAGGTAGCGAAATTCCTTGTCGGGTAAGTTCCGACCTGCACGAATGGCGTAACGACTTCCCTGCTGTCTCAACCATAGGCCCGGTGAAATTGCAGTACGAGTAAAGATGCTCGTTTCGCGCGGCAGGACGAAAAGACCCCGGGACCTTTACTATAGCTTGGTATTGGTGTGTGCTGCAGCTTGTGTAGGATAGGTGGGAGACGTGGAAGCATTCACGCTAGTGGGTGTGGAGTCATTGGTGAAATACCACTCTGGTTGTTGTGTGCATCTAACTGTGGGCCCTGATCGGGTTTTGGGACAGTGCCTGGTGGGTAGTTTAACTGGGGCGGTTGCCTCCTAAATGGTAACGGAGGCGCCCAAAGGTTCCCTCGGCTTGGTTGGTAATCAGGTTTGTAGAGTGTAAGTGCAGTAAGGGAGCTTGACTGTGACACTGACGGGTGGAGCAGGTGCGAAAGCAGGGACTAGTGATCCGGCATCAACGTGTGGGTGTGGTGTCGCTCAACGGATAAAAGGTACCCCGGGGATAACAGGCTGATCTTCCCCAAGAGTTCATATCGACGGGATGGTTTGGCACCTCGATGTCGGCTCGTCGCATCCTGGGGCTGGAGTAGGTCCCAAGGGTTGGGCTGTTCGCCCATTAAAGCGGCACGCGAGCTGGGTTTAGAACGTCGTGAGACAGTTCGGTCTCTATCCGCCGCGCGCGTGGAAACTTGAACAAGGCTGTCCCTAGTACGAGAGGACCGGGATGGACGTACCTCTAGTGTGCCAGTTGTCACGCCGGTGGCATGGCTGGTTGGCTATGTGCGGGAGGGATAACCGCTGAAAGCATCTAAGCGGGAAGCCTGTTGTGAGATGAGGTTTCTGTTGAGGTTCCCTGTAGATGAGGGGGTTGATAGGTCGGAGTTGGAAGCATCGTAAGGTGTTGTGAGATGACCGATACTAATATGACCGACACAAACTATCACCATAGATAATAGGTGGTGGTGTGCCGCAGGATTGTGTGCGATAGGGCACATGGTGGGAAACATATGCGTGTGTTGACAACACGAGAGGAATGATGAAAACAGGAAGTCGCTGCCGTTGTGGGTGGTGTGTGGTTTCGTGTTTGCTGTGCAGTGTCTGACACAACACCGCTGCTGTTGGTGGGTGTTGTTGTGTTGGGTGTGTTGGTGGTGATAGTCGCAGGGTCACGCCCGGTTGTCCTTTTCGAACCCGGTTGCTAAGTCTGTGGGCGCTGATGGTACTGCACCTGGGAGGGTGTGGGAGAGTAGGTTACTGCCAGCATTGATAATTCCAGATAGTGTGGGTGGGGTGTTGTGTGTGCCTGATAGGGCGCATCGGCACCCCACCCACCCTTTTTTTGTTGTTTTGTTTGCTTGTTTGTTTTATGGGGTGCGGGGTTGTGTGGGGGTTATGGGGTGTCGTTGATGTAGGCGATGAGTTCGTCTTAGTATTAACAATCACTGCAGCTCATGTGCACTTTCTTTGTGTGGCTTGGACGCTGTAGACTTGTTCGGGTATGTGAGTGAATTCTGTGGAAGGTCCGATACATGGCTGATTCTTATTCCCGCGGTAGACGTTCTGATGGTCGACGCGATGACCATAGACGTGGCGGATCCCGCGACACTGGGGAGCGCCGTCGGCACGATGATCGTCGTGAGTCTCGTCCTTATGGTGACCGGGATCGTGATCGTCGTCGCGGGCGTGACTATGATCGCCGTGATCGGGATGATCGTAGACGGGATGACCGGCGGGACTGGGATGATGACCGCCGTCAGTCCCGCAATGATCGTCATTCTCGTGATGATCGCGGTGATCGTAATTATCGGTCGCGTGACGATAGTATTCGCGTAGTGAGCGTAGGTATTCCGATGGTGATGCGGGTGGGCGCACACAGGGTAGTCGGAATCGTCGTGATCGTGATGGGCAACGCGGAGATGGCCATCGGCAGCGCCGCCATTCACAGCGTGCAGGTAGTGGCCGTAATGAGGGGCAGCGTCGTTCTGGTCCTTCACGGCCTAATTTCCGCGAGGAACGCACAGCTAAACGTATGAAGGAACCCAGTCTTCCTCAGGACATCACGTCGCGTGATTTGGATCCGTCGATTTTGCAGGATTTGCGGTCGCTGTCAAAGGATAACGCTGAGCAGGTTGGTCGTCACATGGTGATGGCGGCGACGTTGATGCAGGACGATCCTCAGTTGGCTTTGCAACATGCTAGGGCTGCTAAGGAACGTGCTGGTCGTGTGGCCGTTGTGCGGGAGACATGCGGTATTGCTGCGTATCATGCTGGGGAATGGAAGGAAGCTCTTGCTGAGTTACGTGCTGCTCGCCGTATGAGTGGCGGCCCTGGTTTGATGGCTGTGATGGCTGACTGTGAGCGTGGACTTGGCCACCCTGAAAAAGCGATTGAAATAGCGAGGTCTGAGGAATTGTCACGGCTGGATGCTGCCTCCATGGTGGAGTTGGCTATTGTTGTGGCGGGAGCTCGCCAGGATATGGGCCAGTTTGACGCAGCTGTGGCTGAGTTGGAGCGGCAGGATTTGAATCCAAGTCGTCATGGTGTGAGTGCGTCTCGGCTGTTTTACGCGTATGCGGATGCCTTGGCTGCTGCTGGTCGTACTGCTGAGGCCAGGCAGTGGTTTGAGCACGCTGCGGACGCTGATGAGGATGAGTTGTTAGATGCAGCTGATCGTCTTCATGAGCTTGAAGGCTAAGTTTCGCTGCGTGTGTGTCCCACTTTTAACCCTCGGTGCTGATTACCGGGGGTTTCTGTTTTAGACTAGGTAACTATGGCTGTTGCTCAGGATTATGATGCTCTTCTGTTAGATCTGGATGGAACTATATGGGAGGGCGGTCGAGCAATTCCTGGTGCTGTTGAGGGGGTCATTGCCTCGGGCCTTCCTGCTATGTATGTGACCAATAATGCCTCGCGTGCGCCGGAGGCGGTGGCGGAGCAGCTTCGGTCTATTGGTCTGCCTGCGAAGGATTCCGATGTGTTGACATCGGCCCAGGCTGCGATTGAGATGGTGTCGGACCGTATTCCCGCAGGCTCTAAGGTTTGTCTTGGGGAGTCCTTCGTTTCGAGCATTGGCTGAGCAGGCTGGTTTTGTTGTGGTGGATTCCGCTGATGATGCCCCTATCGCTGTGCTCCAGGGGCATAGTCCAGAGACAGGGTGGGCGCAGTTGTCTGAGGCAGCCTTAGCTATTCAACGGGGTGCTGTGTATGTTGCGTCGAATTTGGATACGACGTTGCCGCAGGAACGTGGGCTGATGATTGGGAATGGTTCAATGGTTGCTGCGGTGGTGAGTGCAACAGGTGTGGTGCCGGATTCTGCAGGGAAGCCAGGTCCGCCAATGTTTTTTTCGGCAGCGGCAAAGCTTGGCTCGTCACGCCCGCTGGCGGTGGGCGACCGCCTGAATACCGACATCGCGGGGGGGGCAATGCCGCCGGCATGGATACGTTTCAGGTGCTTACAGGGGTGAGTGGCTATCATGCTGTGTTGCGCGCCATTCCTGAGGAACGTCCAACGATGTTTGCGGATTCGATGGGGGCATTGCTTGACGACGCCGCGGAACTCATCCCCGCCGCCCAAGGCGGCTTTCAGGCCAGGCTGGAGGGGTCAACACTAGTGCTGTCAGGTGGCACTTCAGAGTCCACTCCGATTCAGTCGTTGCGTACAGCGACTGCGGTAGCATGGGCTACGGACACATCAGTGCAGGATGTCCGTGCTGAGGGGGAGTATGCTACGCGAGCTTTGGAGCAGTGGTCATAATTATGGATAGACCAATTCCCCATGATCCACGTGTGCCTGCGGTGACCCCGGCGGACGTCGAGAAGCGGTTGGCCGAGGTGCTTGGTCGCGAGGTGTCGTCGCTGGTTGAGGAGGCTGCTGTGCTGGAGGAAGCCCACGCCTTGTTGTCTGAGGCGTTGCAGTAATGGTGGCACGGCGGAGGCTGGATGCTGAGCTGGTGCGTCGTAAGATGGCGCGCTCGCGGGAGCATGCGGTGGAGATGATTCGGGGAGGGCGTGTGCTTGTGGGGGTATGCGCGCGGTGAAACCTGCGACGGTCGTGGATGGGGAGGAGTCGATACGTGTGATTGAAGGGGAGAGCGACGATTGGGCATCGCGTGGGGCTCATAAGTTGTTGGGTGCCGTGGAGGCATTTGAGCCGTTCGGGTTAAGCATTGAGGGACGTCGAGTGCTGGATGCGGGGGCGTCGACAGGCGGTTTTACGGATGTGCTTTTGCGTCGTGGTGCGCGTGAGGTTGTTGCCGTGGATGTGGGGTATGGCCAACTTGTGTGGCGCTTGCAAAATGATGACCGTGTGCTGGTGTTGGACCGCACGAATATTCGTCATCTGACGGTGGATATGACAGGGGGACCTTGCGACATGATGGTGGGGGATTTGTCGTTTATTTCACTGAAGTTGACCCTCCCGGCGATTGCGCACTGCCTTACAGAAGGAGCCGACCTACTTCCGATGGTGAAACCTCAATTTGAGGTAGGCAAGGATCGATTAGGGGCTGGCGGTGTGGTGCGGAGTGCCCAGCTGCGTGAAGATGTTACGGTGGAGGTCGCGGAGTTCGCGGCTACCTTGGGGCTAAGCATGCAGGCGGTGGTGGCATCACCGCTTCCGGGGCCGTCGGGCAACGTAGAGTACTTCCTGTGGTTGAAAAAAGACGGTGGCGCTTCGGCGGCGTCGGCTGAGGATATGCGCCACATGATTCATCGTGCTGTTGAGGAGGGTCCGCAGTGACTGGACGCGAAGTGTTGCTCGTCCCGCACACTGGTCGGAAATCTAATCTGGAGTCGTCTGCGCTTGCGGCTGAGCTTCTTGACGCCGCAGGTATTGGTGTGCGTGTTCTTGCCCCAGAAAACACTCCTGCGCTGGCTAATCACCCAACATTGAGTCGGTTTTCGCGTTTTCCGCATAGCAAAGCCTCCGCTGATCACGTGGAATTGGTGTTAGTCCTAGGCGGTGACGGGACGTTCCTGCGCGCTGCTGACCTCGCTCACGCGGTGGATTTGCCTGTTCTAGGCATTAATTTGGGGCATGTTGGTTTCCTAGCGGAGTGGGAAAGCGACTCTCTGGAAGAGGCGATACGCCGAGTTATTAATCGCGATTACCATATTGAAGACCGCATGACATTAGACATTGTGGTGCGGGACCGCTCCTTGGACATCACTGGGCGCGGGTGGGCGTTGAACGAGTTGAGTGTTGAGAACTTGGATCGACGCGGAGTGCTGGATGCCACCTTGGAGGTTGATGGGCGACTGTGAGCACTTTTGGCTGCGACGGCGTTTTGGTTTCCACTCCTACGGGTTCCACAGCCTACGCTTTTTCGGCTGGGGGGCCGGTGCTGTGGCCTGAACTTGATGCGATTCTGGTGGTGCCGAATAATGCGCATGCTCTTTTTGCGAAGCCGCTGGTAGTGAGTCCTCATTCTCAAGTCGCGGTGGAGTCTCATGCCACATCGTCTCCTGCTGTGGCGGTGATGGACGGGTTCCGATCCATCCAAATGCCCCCTGGATCCCGTGTGGAAGTGGTGCGTGGCGAACGGCCCGTGCGTTGGGTGCGCTTGGATCACTCGACGTTTACAGACCGTCTTGTCACTAAGTTCCGGCTCCCTGTCGCCGGATGGCGGGGTCCGGGAACATCATCCGAGTCGAACTGATGTAGGGTATCTTTATGCTTGCTGAAATCAGCATTGAAAACCTTGGTGTCATTTCCGCATCCTCCGCCGAATTGAGCAGTGGGTTAACTGTATTAACGGGTGAAACCGGCGCTGGAAAGACCATGGTTGTCTCTGGTCTGCGCCTATTGTGTGTGGGGGGCGTGCCGATGCCTCTCGAGTTCGAACAGGTGCGCAACATGCGGTGGTGGAGGGGCGGTTTCTTCTTGACGCCCTGCCCGCTGATGCCGCACACACCATTCAGGATCTTGTTGAGTCAGCCGGGGGCCGCGCTGATGAAAATGGTGAGTTCATTGCATCCCGACAGGTGAATTCCACGGGACGTTCCAAAGCTCATCTCGGGGGGCGGTCCGTCCCCGCTGCTACACTGCAGGATTTCACTGCGGAATTACTTACCATCCATGGCCAAAATGACCAGTTGCGCCTGTTGTCACCAGAACGGCAGCTTGCTGCCCTGGACCGCTTTGATCCTGATGTTGCCGAACTCGTGGACAGCTACCGCACTGTATACGGTGCGTGGCGCACTCTTGCCAAGGACCTGAAAGAGCGCACGATGAAGCGCCGCGAACTTGCTCAAGAGGTGGATCGCCTGCAGTTTGCTATCAATGAGATTGACGAGGTCGCCCCAGAGCCGGGTGAAGATACAGTGTTGATTCAGGATATTCGGCGGTTGCAGGACATCGATACGCTGCGGGAACAAGCGACGTTAGCGTTAGTGGCGATTGATGGCGGAGGGGCGCTATTTGGGTTTGATCAGGACGATGAGTCCGTGGCGTCTGACTTGTTGGGGCGTGCGGAAAACGCCCTGAACTCCAGTGACGATGAGGAACTGAAGGCACTAGGAAACCGCCTTGGGGATCTCACCGCAACGCTATCCGATATTTCCGCAGAACTGGGTGCATTTTTGTCTGCACTTCCGGCAGACTCCCAGGCGCTTGAAAATATGTTGCTGCGACAGCAACAGCTTAAGCTTCTTACCAGGAAGTACGCGGCTGATATTGATGGCGTTTGGCGTGGCGTGACAAAGCAGAGGCCAAATTATCCAGCATTGATGTCTCGTCCGAGGCGGTGGAAAAACTCAAGAAGGATACGGCGGCTGCCGAGAAAAAAATGCTGGCTGTGGCCAAGAAACTGACCAAAGCTCGCACTGCTGCTGCTGAAAAACTAGGTGCGCTAGTAACGGAGGAACTTCAGGGGTTAGCCATGGCGAAGTCACGGTTTGAGGTTGCGGTGCGCAGCATCGCACCTAGTAGTGACGGGGCAGACGAGGTGGAGTTTTTGTTGGCACCCAACCGCGAAGCTGAGCCGCGACCACTGGCTACATCTGCGTCGGGTGGCGAATTGTCTCGCGTGATGTTGGCGCTGGAAGTGATCCTCGGCGCGGGTACCAAGGGAACGACCCTGGTGTTTGATGAAATCGACGCTGGTGTCGGTGGGCGTGCAGCTGTGGAGATTGGCCGCAGGCTGGCACGGCTCTCGGTGCATAACCAGGTGATCGTTGTCACGCACTTACCGCAGGTTGCGGCGTATGCAGATACACATCTTCACGTGGCAAAAGATGTTGGTGATTCCTCTGTTACCTCAGGGGTAGATACTCTCACAGGGGATCGGCGTGTGGAGGAACTTGCCCGGATGCTTGCCGGGTTGGAGGACACAGAAACGGGCCGCGCCCACGCCCAGGAATTGCTGCTCAAAGCCCAGGACGAACGCGCAGCTTTTTAAGGGAAACTACTGGTCAGCGTCGAGCAGGTGCAGAGGACGTGCTGGGCGCGTTTTGACCTTCCTTGATGATGACGGCATCTGAGAGTCGGCTGTTGTCAGAGAAAATGACATCAAGGGCAGGCTGTTTGCGACATAACTATAGGCCAATTCGATCTGAAGAATGGTCGACAGGTCGCTGTTTGGAGGGATATTACCCGTGCGGGGAGTTTTAGCTATTGTATTCACGATGTCCTTGGCTGTGATAGAGGACAGGTCGATCACCTGATCAGGAAGGCTTTCACTCGATGTGCTCACCTTCATCATGATCGCAGCATCGGGATCTTTGAGGTTTGCCGCTCGAATGAGCGTTGCCTCGCACGTTTCGCCATTAGTGCACTGTTCAGTTTTGAAACTAACCTGTGCGTTCGCAAAGGTGACTTTTTCAACGTCGGACTGATTAGTCAGACGCAGCTTTGTGATCTCATTGCCGCCGTACTTTTTAGCTTCGTCTACGACCGCGCTGATAGCATCAATGGAGTTCCAGTTGTCGAACTCGGGCAAGGGATTGCCTGCGGTATCAAATGTTTTGGTCACGCCAGAGAGAAAGCCGGTACTGCACTGTACGTGTTGGATTAGTTCGCCAGTTGGAGTGGCTTCAGCAGCTGCGACGCGTTTGGCTTCTTCACAGTCCGACATCTGGTCGAGCTTTTTGTTCAGTTGTTCTACATCAAACTTGTCGGGCGAAGCTGAGTTGATAAAATTTTCGTGTTCTTCGTCCTCTTTGATGGTGTCGTCACCGTTACCCAGTCGAGCTGTCGTGTAGGAACCGTCCTTAAGATACGTTACCGACACTCCGGCAGCGTTGACGGTCACGCGGTTGATCGCGGTGATGTTCTGATCTTTGACAATTTTATCGAATTGGCCCTTGACAGAATCCGTTCCTTTGTCGATGGCTTGTTTAAGAATGGTGCCACAACCAGAAAGTAGCAGCAATGATATGATCGCTGGTGCAATCACCTTCGCTATTTTTTGCATAAAAGGAAGTATATTTGCGGAAGGTAATTATTTATAATCCGCTGAAGCTGAATTGTGGAATTCTACCCACTTTGGGGTGGCTTCATCTGTGAAGCGGTGAAAAATTAATTTTTGCTCATTTGTTATCTTTGGGTCTTAATTTTTAAGAGAAATATCTCCACTTGTGGTTGGGTGACATTGAAAGTCAATTTTGGTGCCATGTCAACAATTTTACCGGTATGAATACCTCATGCTGAGTGGTTTTCAGCGTGTCTCCACCACAGGTTGAGGGTTTGGTAGCACAATGAGCGCCATGAGTCTGTTCTCCCGAAATGCTGATCTTCCGGGTCTTCAGGGCGTTGTCCGTGACTGTTCCGCGACTGGTAAGGGCTTTAAGCGGCTTGCCCCTGGTGATATTGCGGTTGTGGACGCGCCTGATATTGATCGTTCACTCGCCCAGCGGTTGATTGATGCCAAGGTGGCGGTGGTGATCAACACATCACAGTTCACCACAGGTTCAGTGCCTAACTATGGGCCGCAGATGATGTTGGATGCCGGAATGTTGCTCATTGAGGGTGTGGGCTCGGATGTGTGGTCGTCCGTTAAAGACGGGAAGAAGGGGCGTGTCACGGATGAGGGCAAACTGTTTTTCGGTGAACGTCTTGTGGCCTCTGGAACGGTGCTTGGGCAGGAGTGGGCGGAGTCAGCGTTTTCGGATGCGCAGCAGTCGCTCATGGATGACATGGAGGCGTTCTTTGGCAACACGATTCAGTTCATTCACTCCGAGACTCCGCTGCTGATCGATGGGATTGGCATTCCGTCAACTGGCATTGATTTCAAAGATCGCAAGGTGTTGATTGTTGGCCCAGGTTATGAGCATCGTAAGCAGGTGAAGGAGCTTCGGAACTTTATCCGGGAGTACGATCCTGTCCTTGTCGGGGTGGATGAGGCTGCAGATACTTTGGTGGATCTAGGGTACAAGCCGGATTTGATTGTCGGGAACCCAGCAGGAATCGGCGCTGAGGCACTGCGTAGCGGCGCAAAAGTGGTGTTGCCAGCCGATCCAGATGGTCATGCTATTGGTCTTGAGCGTATTCAGGATCTCGGCGTCGGCGCGATGACATTTCCAGCGGCAAGTGATTCAGCGACTGATCTAGCGCTGCTGCTGGCTGATTATCATGGTGCATCAATGATTGTGAATGCCGGTTCGCCGTTGGATTTGGGCATGATTTTTAATGAGGAACCGGAAGCCACCCCTTCTGCTTTGCTGACGCGGGCGAAAGTGGGTGCCAAGCTGGTCGATGCTCGGTCTGTGATAGAGCTTTACACTATTCGGTCAGCGGGTAATCTTGGCTGGTTGTGGGTGATTTTTGGGCTGTTGGTAGCGGTTGGGGTGATTGTCGCCATCGCGGGTACTGCGGGGGATGGCAGTTTTGCCGACAACCTTGTGAACACGTGGAATAACATGACCGGCACGGTTCGGGGCTGGTTCCGCTAACGTGCGGTAACTGCACAGATACGTATTAAGGGGATGTGTGATGGCTGCAAAAAAACGCCGCTACGGCGCTGTTATTGCTGGTTTGCTTTTTGGTGTTGCACTAGGGACCGCCTTTGATCACTTTGTGCTCACACCTAATATTCCTGGTGGAAACAACGAGGCAAACAATAAGACGGTTGCCGAACTGTCTAATACAAAACGGCAATCAGAGATTAATCAAGCAGAAGCACAGTCGGCGGACGCCTACGTCGCAAGCGTGGCAGAAACTGCAGTGCAGGGGAAACTGGCGGATAAGGCAGTTGTCGTTATTCGTACTGCCGATGCCGATAAGGGTGACGTGGACAATGTGGAGTGGTTGTTGCAGAAGGCAGGTGCAACAAAGGCGGGAGAAGTGACGCTCAAGGAGCGTTTTCTCAGCCAGGATGGTGCCGACGCCGTCAAAAGCCTGGTGGTTAATACGCTTCCATCTGGCGCACAGTTGTCGTCAGATCGGCTGGATTCTGGAACCCACGCTGGTCAGGCGTTTGCGGCTGGTCTGATGGTGCCTCACACTGAAGGGGCGTCGGATGCGGATGAGCAGGAGCGGTCCGCGTTGCTTGATGCCTTCACAGAAGGTGGCTTCATCGATGCTGACTATGACGCTACTAGGGCTGCCGATGCAGCAGTGATCGTTACTGGTGATTCCGAAGGGGTTGGCTCGGAATCCTTTGCAGCAACTAACCTTGCGGCGTTTGCGGAAGCCCTCAAAGGTAAAAGCAAAGGGGTTGTTGTTGCTGGGCGCATCCATACCGCCGCCCCCACCGGTGTGATTGGCCAGTTGCGCAAGTCGGATCGGGGCAAGTCGGTATCCACGATGGATTCGGTGAACCGCGCGTACGGCCGTCTTGGGACAGTACTGGCGGTTCAGGAACAGCTTGATGGTGGTAAAGGCGCGTATGGTGCCGCTGCCAGCGCCGACGCTCCGACGCCGGGAGGCTAGGCTAGGAGTATGACTTCTTCACCTGGACAGCATCACTTTGACATTCTTGATTCCGAGGTGCTTCTCGACGCCCCGATTATTGCGGTTCGCCGCGACACGCTCCGCATGCCTGGAGGCGGCACAGGAAACGCGAAATTGTGGAGCATTTCGGTGCCGTCGCAGTTGTCGCGTTTGATGGCGCCAACATTGCTCTTGTGCACCAGTATCGCCATAGTGTTCAACGGCGTTTGTGGGAACTGCCGGCTGGTATTTTGGATATTGTCGACGAGGATCCGCTCGTATGCGCTCAGCGGGAACTTACTGAGGAGGCTGGTCTTGCGGCGAAGCAATGGGGGCTTCTGACCGATCTGGTGTGTTCACCCGGATTCTGCGAGGAAGGTGTGCGCATCTTCCTCGCACAGGACTTGTCGGAGGTTCCCCAGCCCGATGCCGACGATGAGGAAGCCGATATGCAGCTTACGTGGGTTGCTTTGGAGGAGGCGAAGAACATGGTTCTTCGTGGGGAAATTGCGAACTCCATTGCTATCGCGGGGATTATGATTGCCGCCGACCTTGTAGCGCGGGGGCAAGGGCCACGCCTGTCACTGATCCCTTTGATCTCCGGCCGACTTCACTGCCTGAGCGTAGGAAGGCTGCGGGACTGGGCGCTGATATGAAACGAGTATGACGTCAACAGCTGGTGTCGATGGCCTCATCGCCGCGTGGCTTGGGCACTTGTCGGTGGAAAAAGGCGTGTCGGCCAACACCTTGTCCAACTATCGACGTGATCTGAAGCGTTACCGTGACTGGCTTGTTTCTGCTGGGAAAACTGATCTTGCCGACGTGACGACTGCAGATGTGGAGGCGTACGTCGCTGACCTTAGACGTGGTGATCCTAGTGTTGGGCGAGCGCCACTCGCGGCGTCGTCAAGCGGCCGCGCCTTGGTGGTGGCTCGTGGGCTACATAAGTTTGGCGTGCTCGAGGGGATGTTGAGTGTTGATGTGGCTGCGGATGTGCATCCGCCCGCGACAGGTAGACGCCTGCCCGATACCCTCAGCATCAGCGATGTGACGGCGCTTATCGATGCCGTGCCCACAGGTGACACCGCCACACCCACCGACCTGCGCGATCGAGCTCTCATCGAGTTGCTGTACGGTACTGGTGCCCGTATTTCTGAGGTGCTGGGTTTGGCTGTTGATGACTTCACGGACTGTGAGGGGCTGATCATGTTGCATGGAAAGGGCGACAAGCAACGCATTGTCCCGGTCGGGAGTAAAGCTCTTGAGGCAGTGGAAGCGTATCTTGTGCGTGCTCGTCCTGTCTTGTCCAAAGGGAAAAAGCCACGCATTGCTCTTAAACAAACGCGGTGGTGCGTTGTCGCGACAGAGTGCGTGGGCAGTGTTGAAAGACACGGCAGCGAGGGCGGGAATCACGCACGATATATCACCGCATACCCTTCGTCATTCCTTTGCCACCCACCTGCTTGAGGGTGGTGCAGATGTGAGGGTGGTTCAGGAGCTGTTGGGGCATTCGTCAGTGACCACCACACAGATTTACACGCACGTGACGGCGGAGAACCTGCGCCAGGTGTGGGCAAGCTCGCACCCACGTGCGTAATTGTGCTACCAGGCAAGGCTTGAGGCTTGATTGCGGCGGGTAGGGAGTGCCTAATCCAGTTTTGCAATGGTGGCATGTACTCTAGGTAAATCAGGAGCAAGGTTGCCAAAGAGTTTTTAGATAAAAGTCGTCACATGACATCACGGAAGAAAAGGGTTGGACTGTGAATAAAGCTGCTTCAGCGCATGCTGCTGCTTCGGCCGATAAACCGGAAATTCAGGTGGGCCTCACTGGTCGTCCTCTGCGTGAACTTCCTGAACCTGCGCCGCTTGACCGGCATGGTCCAGCGACAATCTTGGCGATGTGTAACCAAAAAGGCGGAGTGGGTAAAACAACCTCAACTATTAACCTTGGTGCGTGCTTAGCGGAGGCGGGGCGTCGAGTGTTGTTAGTGGATCTAGATCCACAGGGTGCGTTGTCTGCAGGGTTAGGGATTCCGCACGACGACCTTGACTTGACTATCTATAACCTTTTGGTGGATAACCGCACGACTATTTTGAATGCAATTCACCAGACTCCAGTGCAGGGACTGGATTTGGTACCAGCTAATATCGATCTTTCTGCCGCCGAGATTCAGCTGGTCAATGAGGTGGGGAGGGAACAGACACTTGCCCGTGCACTGCGCCCAGTAATGAAGGATTATGATTACATCATTTGGATTGTCAGCCGTCATTGGGTTTGCTGACAGTTAACGCGCTAGCCTGCGCGCAGGGAGTGGTTATTCCCATGGAGTGCGAGTATTTCTCTTTGCGTGGCCTCGCGTTACTGACTGACACCGTAGAAAAGGTTCGCGATCGCCTGAATTTCAACCTTGAAGTGGTGGGAATTTTGGTCACTATGTTTGACCGACGCACCTCCCACGCGCGCGAAGTGATGACTCGCGTGGTGGATGTTTTTGGTGAGCGGGTCTTTGACACTGTTATCACCCGAACCGTACGTTTCCCTGAAACTACCGTTGCGGGTGAACCGATCATTTCGTGGGCGCCGAGTTCTCAAGGCGCACAGCAGTACCGGGATTTGGCCCGCGAAGTGATTGAGAGGACGACATAGCACCCCACAAAAGGGCTGTGGTGGAGCCTGATGCCCCCGTCACCCAGGATGACGCTAGCGATTCTGCTGGGTTCACTCTAGCGCTGTCCAACTTTGAGGGACCTTTTGATCTTTTGCTGCAGCTCATCAGTTCAAAGAAACTCGATGTCACTGAGGTAGCATTATCCAAAGTTACTGACGAGTTCATTGCCTACACCCGCATGCTGGGGGGAGACCGCAGACCTTGACGAAACCACCGAGTTTCTGGTCGTTGCTGCAACACTACTGGATTTGAAGGCTGCCAGGCTGCTTCCCAGTGGGGAAGTTGATTCGGAGGAAGACCTTGCGCTGTTAGAGTCCCGAGATTTGCTGTTTGCCAGGCTGCTGCAGTACAAGGCATACAAACAAGTTGCCGAGCTGTTTGCGGACTGGCAGCGCACTGCACAGAAACGCTATCCTCGTGCGGCCTCGTTGGAGGATCGTTTTGTCAACCTTCTTCCGCCTGTGACGCTGTCCCACAGCCCTGATTCTTTCGCGGAAATGGCGGCTACGGTGTTCCGTCCAAAGCCTCCCGACGTGGTGGGGACAGATCATCTCCACCAGGTGGCTGTATCGGTTCCCGAGCAAGCAGGAAAACTGCTCGATGTGCTGCGTATGTCTGGTGAGGGCACATGGCTTACGTTTGCGATTCTCACCAAAGACTGCCAGGTATCCATGGAGGTGGTGGGCAGGTTTTTGGCCATCTTGGAACTGTACAAAGCTCAGGCTGTCAGCGTGGAACAGGAGGAATCCTTGGGGGATTTGAAAATTGCGTGGACGGGCTTAAATGTTGATCCCGCTGTGGTCGCGGCCAGCAACTGGGCATAACCTATGTTTCAGCTTGTATCCTCGTTGTATGGCACAGGAAGCACGTACCCAAGGACGTAGTATTGTTTCTGTTGACTGGCTGCGTCAGCATATTGACGACCCCGATGTGGTTGTGTTGTGCGCGTCAATGGGCAATCCAATTCGGTCACACCAGGTTGCAATTCCAGGGGCAATTGTTGCCGATCTGGAGAGTGATTTTTCCGATGCCAGCAATTCATTACCGCATACTGCACCACAGAACGCGACTGCAGTCTTCGAAAATGTGGGGGTTTCTGATTCTTCGACCGTGGTGGTCTATGACCGTCACGGCATGATGTGTGCTGCCCGCGTGTGGTGGCTGGCTCGGCTTGCCGGGCTATCCAGCGTCGCCGTCCTGGATGGCGGGTTACCTGCGTGGATTGCGGCGGGAGGGGAGACGTCGGCAAGCGTGCAGGCTCAGAGTAGGGGGAGGATCACAGCTTCAGAGAATCGGCACTTGCTCACAGACATGCGCGGTGTGGAACGTGCAGCCGCACGGTCCTATGGTGTGATTGTGGATGCGCGGTCGGCTGGGCGATTTGCGGGTGTTGAGCCTGAACCGCGGGATGGTCTTGTTGCTGGCCACATACCGGGAAGTGTGAACCTTCCGTACACGGATGTTGTGGATGACAACGGTCTGCTCAAAACGCCTGAAGAATTGCAGACGCTTGTGGAAAGCGTGGTGGGATCGGCGCGTGAACTAACCATGACCTGCGGTTCGGGCGTGAGTGCATGCCTCATTGCGCTGGCAGCGTGGGAGGCGGGCTACCGCGATGTGGTGGTCTATGACGGTTCATGGTCCGAGTGGGGGCGCCCGGACCTGGGCAAGCCCTGCGAGACCTAAAAAACTACACTATAAGGCGTGACATCAACGATGAATTCCCCCCATATCCGCACTGCGATCCCAGTTGGAATCGATTCTTCTGGTAGTGGACTCGCCGGTTGCCGCCGAGGTGCTCGCACGCGTTGTGGAGGAGGAACCCGCAACGGTGGTGACTGTGTTGAAGCAGATCGCTGCCGAATTTGACGACCGCGGTAGCGGCATGGACCTCCGAGAAACCCCGGAGGGGTGGCGGCTGTACACCCGCCCTGATAACGCACCCGTGGTGGAAAAACTTCTGCTCGATGGTACGCAAACGAAACTGACTCGCGCCGCGCTGGAAACCCTCGCTGTGGTGGCCTACCGGCAACCCGTCACCCGTGCGCAAGTATCTGCTGTGCGTGGTGTCAATGTGGACGGCGTGATGCGTACTTTGCAACTACGCGGGTTGATCAGGGAGGTTGAACCGGACGAAGGGACAGGCTTAGCGCACCGCTACATGACCACCGAATTATTTTTGGAGCAATTAGGCATTGATAGCGTGGATCGCTTGCCTAACCTCGCACCTCTCCTTCCAGACATCGAAACAATCGAAGAAGAACTTCCATGAGACTGTTTGCCGCGTTGCCGCTTCCTGACCATGTGCGCGACCATCTCGTCTCCGCACTTCTTCCCATTCGCACTGCTGCAGGACCGGCGCTACGGTGGTCCGACCCCGATCAATGGCACATCACCTGTGCGTTTTACGGTGAGCAGCCCGACGGTATAACCGATGACCTGCTCGCGCACATCGCTGCGGGGGTGGGGACTCCCTTTGACCTGTGTTTGAAAGGCGCTGGCAGCTTCCACGACCGTAACCTGTGGATCGGCATCGGTGGTGAGGTTTCAGCGCTTCACACGCTGATGGCTGCATGTGCGCTTGACGACGCCCCTGAGCACCACCGCGCACACATGACCGTTGCGCGCGTCACCCGTACCGCAGCTCGTCCAAGGTTTTCCCCGTCCCTCACAGGGGAATTTGTTCATGCGTTGAGCGTGTACAGCGGACCCACCTGGACGGTGGATGAGGTGCATCTTATCCAGTCCGAACTCGGGAAAGGACGATCCGGCGGGCCACTGCACACTGTTGTGGGAAACATCTTTTTGGTGTAAAAACAGTTATTTCATCCGAGCGCTCATCGCCGTTGTACCAGCACCGATGATCACGGCTGCAAGACCGCAACAGACAAAATAGGTAAACTCCGCTGAACCAGATTCGGGGTGGTAAAACCCAGACAGCGTTCCTGCGGTGGATGTTCCAATCGCCATTGTGAGAAAGTACAGCGCTGAAAAACGGGTGCGGTATGTACCCGGCGCGTGGGCCGTGGTGGCCGACATTCCCACTGGCCCCACAAGAAGTTCACCCAGCGACACAATCAGCACGCACAACGCCAAGGCCAGGAACGGAGTGCTGCTCTCGCCGCCACCCGTGAAGGGAAGAAGTACCAGCATGCCGGCACCTGTCAGCATCACACCACAGCCCATCTTTACTGGCGTGCTCGGCGCGCGATCACCAATTTTTGCCCACGCCCACGCGATGGGAACGGACAACGCCAAGATATACAGCGGATTGAGCGACTGCGTCCAGGCGGCAGGAATGGTGAATGTCCCGATAGTGCGATCAAGGCGAATATCGGAGTAAACGGCAAACACTCCGTAGGTTTGGTTGAGTATGGACCAGAATGTGCACGATGCGACAAAAATGGGGATGTATCGTAGCAATTGACGCCGTTCAGCTGCAGTAACCTGACGTGAGCGAAACATTGAAACGTACAGCACCACGGCGGCGCTGAGCGTGAGGACAAGGAGAATGGTGGCCAGGCTTGCCAGCGGAATTGTCCCAACACGCACCAACACACCGAGTCCTGCGATGCCCGCAATGACGATGCTGATGGTGATCGCGGCGCGGCCGAAGGAGATCGGGTTTGTCGGCGCGGTGAGGGCCGTGGCGGTGTCAGAGGACAGGGCGGTGAGGTAGCGGCGTCGCAAGGCAAGATACGTGATCAGGCCGATACCCATGAGTCCAGCTGCAGCGAGGAAGCCAGTGTGGAAGGTGTACTTGGTGGATAGCCAGCCGGTCAGGAGTGGGCCGAGGACGGCACCGATATTGATGCCCAGGTAGAAGAGTTGGAAGCCGGCGTCGCGCCGGGGGTCGTCGGTGGGGTAGGCGTGGCCAAGGATGGTGATGGCTGCTGTTTTGACGAAGCCTGATCCGATGGCGATGAGCGCCAGTCCGAAGGTTGCACCCGCTCCACCGCTAAGGGTGGATAAGGAAAGGTGGCCGACCATCAGGGCAATGCAACCGGTAAGGAGTGTTCTTTCGGTTCCGATAAGGCGGTCGCCGATCCAGCCTCCGGCGAGGGTGCACAGGTAGACGGAGGCACCGTAGGCGCCAAGAAGTGTGGTGGCCTGGGCGCGTTCGAGTCCGAGGCCGCCGTCGGTGGTTGCGTAGTAGAGGTAGTAGGCGAGGATGGCTTGCATGCCATAGAAGCTGAATCGTTCCCACATTTCGATGCTGACGGTAGCTGGCATGGCGAGTGGGTGTCGGGGGTTGTTTTCGGGGGTGGTTTGCGTACGTGAACGACGTTTAGCCATGGTCATGGTTGCCATTATGGCGCATAACGCCCACAGTTCTCTCCGAAATGGGGGTAAACTATGAACGATGTTCAAGCCTGACAGTAATCCCGACAGCCTCTCCGCCCAGCTCATCGCCTATGACCAAGCACACATTTGGCACCCCTATAGCACTACACCCGCTCCTATGGAACCCATGCCGATCGCCAGTGCTGCAGGGGTCTACCTCACCCTCCACGACGGCACCCGCATCATTGACGGAATGAGTTCGTGGTGGGCTGCCGCCCATGGCCACAGCCACCCAGCACTTGTCGAGGCTGCGCACACGCAAATCGACACCATGAGCCATGTCATGTTCGGTGGACTCACCCACGAGCCAGCAGTGCGGTTAGCGGAAAAGCTCATTAGCCTCACCGACGACCCCCTCACCACCATTTCTTCGCAGACTCCGGCTCTGTCGCCGTCGAAGTAGCCATCAAGATGGCGCTGCAATACCAACGCGGTATCGGGCATCCAGAACGAAACCGGCTGCTCACCTGGCGATCCGGTTACCATGGCGACACGTTTGCCCCCATGAGCGTGTGTGACCCCGACAATGGAATGCACTCGTTGTGGAAAGGAACCATTACCGAGCAACTTTTCGCTCCGCCGCCACCCATGCGCGGTGCTACCCCTGAACAGCGCGAGACCTACTTGCGCGACATGGAACGCCTCATCGACTCAACCGTGGCGGCCGTGATCATCGAACCCGTGGTTCAAGGTGCCGGTGGGATGCGATTCCACGATCCGGAACTTGTCGCCGGGGTACGCGCCCTCTGCGACCGTCACGGCATACTCCTTATCGCCGACGAAATCGCCACGGGATTTGGGCGTACAGGTTCGTTGTTTGCCACCAACGCCGCAGGAATCACCCCAGACATTCTCTGCCTTGGAAAGGCGCTCACCGGGGGCTTCATGACACTCTCCGCCGTACTTACCACCGATGCTGTACGTGATGGAATCGGCGGCCCCGTGATGCATGGGCCAACCTTCATGGCTAACCCTTTGGCCTGTGCCGTCGCCACTGCAGCCGTTGGCATCATCGAAACAGGTCGCTGGCGCACACAGGTGCCTCGCATCGAACAGGAACTCACCACCCATCTCAGCCCGCTTATCGACGCTCCGCACGTCACCGATGTACGCGTCCTCGGCGCCATCGGTGTCATCGAAATGGACCAGCCCGTCAACATGAAAACCACCACTGCAGCCGCCGTCAGCCACGGAGTGTGGCTGCGTCCCTTCGGCAAGCTCATTTACTGCATGCCGCCCTACATTTCCACATCCAACGAAGTCCACCGCATTTGCACCGCCATGGCAGCTGCCGCGGCCACGGCGTAACGCATCAGAAAGAGCAGACTCACCATGATCATCATCATCACCGGAACCAATACTGACGTCGGCAAAACCATTGCCACCGCAGCGTTGGCGTGCCAGTACCGCGACGCAGGCTATGGCGTGGAGGTGGTCAAACCCGCGCAAACCGGCGACGACAGCGATATTCGCGACATCGAAAAGCTCAGCGGAGTAGCTGGAAGGGAATACGCGCACTATCCGGAACCCCTCGCGCCTAATATTGCGGCGCGCCGAGCGGGCATGCCACAGCTAGAGCTACACGCCACCGCAGAGCGGATCCGACACCTCGACGCAGAGGACACGGTTGTGCTTGTCGAAGGCGCCGGAGGTCTCCTTGTTCGCATGGCTGATACCTGGACCCTCGCGGACCTGGCCGTTGAACTCGCGGCACCCCTCATCGTGGTGACCTCCACCGGGCTTGGATCCCTCAATCTTGCCGAGCTCACCGTCATGGCGGCACGTGCTCGCGGAATTACCGTCCTCGGACTCATCGGTGGATCCCTGCCAACCAACCCAGACCTTGCCACCCGGCTCAACCTCACAGAATTTCCCGTCGTTACCGGCGTGCCGCTTCTTTGGCTGCCTCCCAGAAAACTGTGGGGATTGCCCGCCCGAACACTTTAAGCTGATAGCGCAGCAGATAACCCTCCCACGAAGTGGTCAATGACAACATTTATGGGCTAGGCTTGCAGGAACTTATACAATTTCACCAGATAGGACACACTTGTGACCCCACCCGCTCGCCGCGACGGCACACCGGACCAGAAAATCTACCTCTCCAAAGCAAAACCCGCTCGCAAACAACACGTGCAACAGCCCAACAGTGAGCACAATGATGGTGAAGGTATCCGCCTGCAGAAAGTCTTAGCGCAAGCAGGCGTGGCATCCCGCCGTATGTCCGAAAAACTCATCGACATGGGACGTGTTGAAGTCAACGGAAAAATCGTCACCACGCAGGGCATGCGTATCAACCCTGACACTGCAGTTGTCCGTGTTGACGGGGTACGTATCCGCGTCAATGACAACCTCCAATACTTTATTCTCAACAAGCCGTATGGCGTGCAGTCCACCATGCATGATGACCTGGGGCGCCCCTGCATCGGTGACATCATTGGCGAAAAGATCGATGCCGGACAGCGCCTGTTCCACGTCGGCCGACTCGACGCCGCCACCGAAGGCTTGCTGCTGCTCACTAACGATGGGGAACTGGCCAATCGCCTGACCCACCCCACGTACGAAATCGCAAAAACCTACCTGGCAACCGTCATTGGTGAGGCAAATCGTAGGCTCATCCGCACACTCAAAAACGGTATCGAGCTTGACGACGGCCCCGCACGCGCCGATTACGTGCAAATCGTCGACGTTCACGACGGTAAATCCCTCATTCGCGTGGAACTTCACGAAGGCCGCAAACACATCGTCCGCCGCATGCTCAAAGAAGTCGGTTACCCGGTCGAACGGCTAGTTCGCACCAGAATCCACACGGTGCAACTCGGTGACCAAACCCCTGGGACGATCCGCGCCCTCAATGATGCTGAATTGTCCAGCCTGTACAAGGCGGTGGGGATGTGATCCCACTGCTCATTGCCGTTGATGGCCCATCCGGGACTGGAAAATCAACCGCTTGCCGGGCGGTAGCCCATCGTCTTCACGCGCACTACCTGGACACTGGGGCGATGTATCGCGTGGCCACACTCCAGGTTCTCCGCGCAGGCATTGATGTCACTGACGACGCAGCCGTTGCCAACGCTACGGCTGACCTGCCACTCGTGGTCAATGACGACCCGCATTCCACCTCCGTACTCCTCGGTGGTGAAGATGTGTCACAGGAGATTCGTGGCCCCGAGGTCACGCGCAGTGTTTCCGCTGTGTCCGCCAACCCCAAGGTACGCGCCAACCTGGTGTCACTGCAGCGTCGATTAGCACAGCAGGCCGGACGATGCGTTGTCGAAGGTCGCGACATCGGGACAGTTGTGTTGAGCGATGCACCGCTGAAAATCTTCCTAACGGCGGCACCGGAGGTACGCGCGCGGCGTCGATACGAACAAGACATCGCTGCAGGCCGCACCGTGATCTTTGAAGACATCCTCGCCGATGTACAGCGACGCGACCACCTGGACTCTACCCGGGCCACATCGCCACTGCGCCCGGCCGACGACGCAATAATCGTGGACACCTCTACCATGACCCTCGATGACGTCATCACCCACCTCGTCGAATTAGCAGAAGCCTGCGAAGAAAGGATGACCCGATGAGCGACAACCAGGAAACCCCTGAATACGTTGAAGAATTCGACACCTTTGATGAGTTCGACGAAGACGACTTTGGCGAACCTGACTACGGGGATGACTACGCAGCGGACGCTGACGATGTGGACTGGGAGGAACTAGAACGTGCCTATGGTGTCACCCCAGAGGGACACCTGGAAGAAGCGCTTCCCACAGTTGCCATCGTCGGACGACCCAACGTCGGCAAATCAACACTAGTGAACCGTTTTCTCGGGCGCCGTGAGGCAGTGGTGGAAGACACCCCTGGCGTGACCCGCGACCGCATTTCCTACCTAGCTGATTGGAACGGACGCAGGTACTGGGTACAAGACACTGGTGGTTGGGATCCCAACGTGAAAGGCATCCACGGTGCTATCGCACGGCAGGCTGAAACCGCCATGGACACCGCTGACGTCATCGTGCTGGTCGTCGATAGCAAAGTTGGCATCACCGAAACGGATGAAATCATGGCCCGCAAACTGCAGCGATCCTCCGTCCCCGTGATCCTCGTGGCCAACAAGTTCGACTCAGACTCCCAATACGGCGATGTTGCAGAGCTATGGGGACTGGGCCTCGGTGATCCCTTCCCGGTGTCCGCACAACATGGACGCGGCGGGGCCGACGTGCTCGACAAAATCGTTGAGTCCTTCCCAGAAACCCCACGCACCAGCACTATTGTGCATGGACCCCGGCGCGTGGCACTCGTTGGCAAACCAAACGTGGGTAAATCCTCGCTACTGAACAAGATCGCCGGTGAGGAACGTTCCGTGGTTGACGACGTCGCCGGAACCACCGTTGATCCTGTCGACTCCCTCGTCCAACTTGACGGGCAGTTGTGGAAGTTCATTGATACCGCCGGGCTACGCAAAAAAGTGAAAACCGCCAGCGGGCATGAATACTATGCTTCTCTACGCACCCGAGGTGCCATTGAGGCCGCTGAGGTATGTGTGTTTCTCATTGATTCCTCCGAACCCATCAGTGAGCAGGACCAGAAAATCCTCGGTTTGATCACCGACGCTGGCAAGGCTCTCGTCATCGCCTACAACAAGTGGGACCTGATGGACGAAGACCGCCGCGACCTCCTCGAACGCGAGATTGATTTGCAGCTCGCACACGTGCCCTGGGCGCGCCGGGTAAATATTTCCGCCAAAACTGGACGAGCGTTGAAGAAGCTTGAACCGGCCATGGTGGAAGCCTTGGAGAGCTGGGACAAACGCATTCCAACTGGTCAGCTGAATAACTGGTTGCGCCAAGTCATTGCGCAAAACCCGCCGCCTATGCGCGGAGGCCGGTTGCCGCGAGTGCTGTTTGCCACCCAAGCCTCCACGCGACCACCCGTGATCGTGCTGTTTACCACCGGTTTCCTGGAGGCCGGGTATCGGCGATATCTGGAAAGAAAACTGCGGGAAACCTTTGGTTTCGAAGGGTCGCCAGTTCGGATCGCAGTGCGTATGCGTGAAAAACGAGGCAAGAAGAAATAGCCAAGAAGCACGAAGCCCCATGATCTACCGCGATACGGTGACAAGGAAAGAACTCATTGACGGCATCGAACTTCTCCGATCAGCCACGATGGAGGAATCGGAGGAGTCGGCGTTGTTAGAACGCCTTGAACGCGGGGTGTCGGACCCGGCTCTCAGCGACTACATAGTGTGGTCCGACATGACAGCGACCGAGATTGTACGCATCGTGGAAGCTCACCAACCCATAGCGCTGAGCTGATGTTGGTGCAATCGAGCACGCTACTATGTAGCGATAGTAGCGTTTACCCTCTATAACCCAAGGAGTCCGGCCCAGCTATGACGATTCGTGAAGTTCGCTTGTTTGGCGACCCAGTGCTCAACACCCGCGCCGATGAGGTCACGCAGTTCGATGATACGTTGAAGACGTTGGTGGAAGACATGCTGGACACCATGGACGAGTACGACGGGGTGGGCCTTGCTGCCAACCAAGTTGGGGTGACACGTCGAGTGTTTGTATTTGACTGCGCCCATGAGAACCCAGGAATGCGGGGGCATGTGATCAACCCAGTGTGGGAACCCGTTGGTGAGGAAAAGCAAGTGGGTAATGAGGGGTGCTTGTCCATTCCAGCAGTGGTGAAAGAGACGGAACGGTACAACTCCGTGAAGGTCACAGGGCAGGATGTGGACGGCAACCCGGTGGAGATTACAGCATCAGGGCTGATGGCACGCTGTATTCAACACGAAACGGACCATCTTGACGGTGTGTTGTTTTTGAAGAGACTGTCGCCGGAACTTCGTAAAGAAGCAATGCGTGAGATCCGCGAATCTGACTGGTTTAACGCTTAAGGCAACCAAGGAAGGCCAAGAAAAGGAGCGTCTGTGCGCATAGTTTTTGCTGGTACCCCCGACCCTGCCGTGGTGGCGTTACAACATTTGATTGACTCCGGCCATGACGTTGTGGGCGTGATTACCCGACCCGATGCCAGGAAAGGTCGGGGGAGAACCATACACCCATCGCCGGTGGCGGCGCTTGCCGAGAAGCATGCCCTTCCCGTGGTCAAGCCCACCTCCTTGAAGCCTGGGACAGAAGACGGCGATGACGTGCGTGAACGCTTGCGGCAATGGCAACCTGAGTGCATTCCGGTGGTGGCATATGGCAACCTCATCACGTCGGATCTTCTGGATGTGGCACCGCACGGCTGGGTTAATCTGCATTTTTCTCTTCTTCCAGCGTGGCGCGGGGCGGCACCAGTGCAGGCAGCGATTTTGCATGGCGATGACATCACAGGTGCCTCGACGTTTCGTATTGAGCAGGGCCTAGACACCGGCCCGGTGTTGGGGTCGATCACCGAGCCTATTCACCCGACAGATACGTCCGATGACCTGCTCACGCGGCTGGCCTACAAAGGTGCGGAGCTTCTTGTCGCAACACTGGACGGTCTGGAAGCGGGCACAGTTGTTGCCCGCCCTCAGGATGGTACTGCAACCTACGCGCCGAAAATTGATAAACAAGACGCGCGCATTGACTGGCAGCAGCCAGCACACGTGATTGACCGGCAGATTCGTGCGCATACACCAGCCCCAGGTGCGTGGACGATGATGGGGGAGGACCGTGTAAAAGTCGGTCCGGTCACGCAGGCATCACCGGAAGGTTCGACTCCTGATCACCCTGGACATGTGGTGGTGACCAAGCGCGGCGTGTTTGTGGGCACTGGCACAGATCCTGTCCAGCTCGGCCAGATGCAGGTTCCGGGAAAGAAAATGATGTCCGCAAGTGACTGGGCGCGTGGTGCGCAGGTGCATGGAGATGAAGGCGTGGTGTGGCAGTAATGGCTGGTGGCTTAGGTCAAGATCAAAAAGTGGCGATAAACCCACCAGTACATCCACGTCGCGGCCGAAGGGCGCAAAGGATGGTGGGCGCAAACAGTCTCAACCACGCCAGCAGCGCCGCTCGCCACAGCAACGGGAGGTGCGAAGGTTTGCCGAGGCGGGCGTCGACAAGCCGCGTGCAGCTGCGTTTGACGTGCTCACTGACGTTCGCGTCAATGATGCTTACGCCAACTTGGTGCTGCCTGCGTTGCTGCGGGAGCGTCGAATCACCGGCAGGGATGCTGCCTTCGCTACGGAATTGACCTACGGTACGTTGCGCACGCAGGGGGTGCTGGATCGGGTGATTGCGGCGGCGTCGTCACGCTCCGTGACCCAGATTGATCCGACTCTTCTCGATGCCCTCCGGCTTGGCGTGTACCAGCTGCTGTATACGCGCGTGGAGCAGCATGCCGCAGTGGACACGACTGTGCGCATGGCGGAGGCGGTGGGGCAGCCAAAGGCCAAAGGGTTTGTGAATGCGGTGATGCGTACCACCTCTCGATCGACTCCAGAGCAGTGGATGGAGCAACTTACCCCTGAAGAAAGCCTGGCGGCCGTGGCTTTTCGGCACGCCCACCCCGAATGGATTGCTCGCAGTTTCGTGCGTGCCTTGGGGTCAGACGCAGAACTGGACGAGGCGCTTGAAGCCGACTCGCAACGTCCAACAGTGCATCTTGTTGCCCGTCCTGGGGAGCTGACCGCAGAGGAGTTGGCGCTGGTCACCGGTGGTGAACAGGGGCGTTACTCACCCTATGCCGTGTATTTGGACGGTGGTGACCCCGGCGAGCTGGAACCTGTCAGTGAGGGCATGGCAGCGGTCCAGGATGAAGGCAGCCAACTGATTGCTCGTGCTGTTGTGGAGGCCCCGCTTGAGGGGTCTGACCAGGGACGTTGGCTTGATTTGTGCGCAGGCCCCGGCGGCAAGGCTGCCTTGATGGGGGCGCTGGCCCAGATCGATGGTGCGCATGTGGATGCGGTGGAAAAAAACACCGCACCGCGCCCGGTTGGTGGACAATAGCGTCCGCGGTCTTCCCGTGACGGTTCATGTGGTGGACGGGCGTTCCCCGCACATCGGCACAGGGTTTGATCGTGTGCTTGTTGATGCCCCCTGCTCAGGTCTCGGTGCGCTCCGTCGCCGCCCCGAAGCGCGCTGGCGCAAACGCGATTCAGACATTGCTGGACTGGCGAGCTTGCAGGGTGAGCTGCTGGAATCCGCCTGCTCGCTTGTTCGGCCAGGGGGAGTGGTGGTGTACTCCACCTGCTCACCCGACGTGAGGGAAACCCGCGAAATTGTTGATCGCGCTGTCAACGAATGGGGCATGCAGGAACTATCCGCCCACGAGTACGCACTGGGCATGGATAACGTGGGTGAACATAAGTCGGTGCAGATGTGGCCGCATCGTCATGGCACCGATGCTATGTTCTTCGCCGTGCTGCGGCGGCCAGTGTCATAACCTCCCGTGGTTGTCGCGCGGCGGTCTATGATGGGGCCATGACAAAGACGCCGATCATCGCCCCATCCATTTGGCCGCCAACTTTGCCCACTTGGGTGACGACATCAAGAAAGTCAACAACGCAGACTGGATTCACGTCGACATCATGGATGGGCATTTTGTTCCTAATCTGTCCTTTGGCGCGGGGATCACCGCCGATGTGCATAAGGTCACCGATCAGCCGCTTGACGTGCACCTGATGATCGACAATCCCGAAAAATGGGTTGATGACTACATCGCCGCTGGGGCATCCTGCGTGATTTTCCACGTGGAAGCCACCGACGACCACGTCGCCCTTGCTGATCACATTCGCAGCAAAGGCGTCCGCGCAGGTTTCTCACTCCGCCCCGGCACCCCCATTGAGCCCTACCTCAAAGACCTCGACCACTTCGATCTTGTGCTGGTTATGAGCGTCGAACCCGGGTTTGGTGGGCAGTCTTTCATGCCTGATCAACTGGACAAAGTACGCTACCTTCGCGCTGAAATAGACAGCCACAACCTCTCCACCCTCATCGAAATCGACGGCGGGATAGGCGAGAAAACCATCACAGACGCTGCTATCGCTGGGTGCGATGCCTTTGTTGCAGGCTCAGCCGTCTTTGGCGCAGACGACCCCCACGCTGCTGTGGAGTCCCTACGGCGTCTTGCCACCGTGTAAACAGTCTCTATGGATAATCCGGACACTATCCCGCAGATCGTTATTGAAGCCTGCAGCGCGCCATGGCGGCCGCCGAGGAGGTTCGTGGCACCACCAGCCCAAACCCGCCGGTTGGTGCCGCAATCCTGGACACTGCAGGGAATCTCGTTGGCGTTGGGGCGACCCAACCTCCAGGTGGCTCGCACGCCGAGATTATGGCGATCGCACAGGCGGGAACGAATACTCAAGGCGGCACCGCAGTGGTTACCCTTGAACCCTGCAATCACACAGGACGCACCGCTCCTTGCTCCCACGCGATCTTGGACGCCGGGATTACTACCGTCTACTACGTCCATTCCGATCCCAACCCTGTGGCCTGTGGTGGAGCCACCTGGCTTGCCGACCGTGGTGTACAGGTCATTCAGCTTCCCGGTCATGTTCCAGCCCTCCGCCCGTGGCTTATTGCCACCCGCATGCAGCGACCTCACCTGACCTGGAAAACCGCCAACACCATCGACGGCTTCACCGCCGCGTTAGACGGCACCAGCCAGTGGATTACCGGGGAAGATGCCCGACACCACGCACACCGCGACCGTAGCAAGCGCGATGCCATCATTGTTGGTACCGGCACCTACTTCGCCGACAACCCTCAGCTCACTGCCCGAACCTCTGAAGGCACGCTCTACCCGCACCAACCGCGGCGGATAGTCGTTGGCCGCCGTGCGGTCAACGAACCCGGTTGGGAACACTACCCCGATAGTGACACCGCGCTTACCGAACTTTGGCGAACCGGAGCCCGCGACGTCCTCATTGAAGGCGGTGCCACCCTAGCCACCAGCCTCCTCAGCAGAGGGCTTATAGACGCCGTCCACGCCTACATTGCCCCAGCATTCCTCGGCCAAGGACTCGGCGTTGTCACAGAGGCATTGGGCACCACCATCACCGACATACGCCGCTTCACTCTCGACTCCGTCACCCGACTTGGTGACGATGTCCTCTGGAACTCGCGCGGTAAACAGTCGAATGTGTTAATAATGAGGAGTGTTTACTGGAATCATCGAACAAGTTGGTACCATCTCCGCAGTTGAACCACTAGGGGATTCCGTTCGGCTCACTATCGACGCCCCCGCCATCCTTGACGGCGTTGCCCTTGGCGACTCCATCGCCGTCAACGGCGTATGCCTCACTGTTGCGGAGCACACCGCCACCACCTTCACTGCAGACTGTATGCAGGAAACACTGGACCGAAGCAACCTTGGTGAACTGCACGTCGGCAGTCCCGTCAATCTCGAACGCGCAGCTCTGGTGAACGCGCGACTCGACGGACACATCGTGCAGGGGCACGTGGATGCCACCACCACACTGACCAGCCGAAACTCCTCCGAGCACTGGGATGTTCTCCGGTTCGCACTACCACCCACACTGGCGCGCTACATCGTGGAAAAGGGCTCCATTGCCATCAACGGAACCTCTCTCACCGTATCCGCCCTGGGCGATGATTATTTTGAAGTGTCACTTATACCGATCACACTCCGCGACACCATCTTTGGAAAACTCGCAGTCGGAGGCACCGTCAATCTAGAAGTAGATGTGCTGGCAAAATATGTGGAACGGAATCTAACGTTCCGAACCTAACAACCCCCAACACCCAGATTTCATACACCACCAGGCGAAAAGGCAGAAAATTCCGTGACCGACCAGGCAGAGGTACGCCTCGACGACATCGAAGCAGCCATTAGAGATATTGCAGCAGGAAAAGCGGTTATTGTTGTCGACGATCATGACCGCGAGAACGAAGGCGACCTCATCTTCGCTGCAGAAAAAGCAACCCCCGAACTTGTTGCCTTCATGGTCCGCTACTCCTCGGGCTACATCTGTGCACCACTGACCGGTGAGAATTGCGACAGGCTGGATCTCCCCCCCGATGACCACCTTCAACCAAGATATTCGCTCCACCGCCTACACCGTCACCGTGGATGCCGCTACCGGGACAACTGGAATCTCAGCCGCCGACCGCGCCGAAACACTGCGTCGATTAGCCAACCCAGACAGTACCCCTGGAGACTTCACCCGCCCAGGCCACGTTGTACCCCTCCGAGCCAAAGAAGGCGGCGTTCTTGTACGCGCTGGGCATACGGAAGCTGCCGTAGACCTCGCACGGCTCGCAGGTCTACGCCCTGCCGGCGTGCTCTGCGAAATAGTCAGTGAAGACGACCCCACTGACATGGCGCGCAGCCCAGAACTAAGGCGCTTTGCTGACACCCACGGTTTGCACATGGTCTCTATTGCTCAACTCATTGAATGGCGGCGTAAACACGAGACGCTTGTGGAGCGAGTTGTCGAAACGCGCCTACCCACCGACTTCGGACTCTTCACCGCCATTGGCTATCGCAGCACCGTCGACGGCATAGAACATGTCGCGCTTGTTGTCGGTGATCCGTCGGACAACAACGGAGAGAATGTCCTGGTACGAGTGCATTCCGAATGTCTCACTGGTGACGTCTTCGGCTCCCGCCGCTGCGATTGTGGACAACAACTTCATGCCTCCATGAAAGCTGTCCAAGAAGAAGGTCGGGGAGTGGTGCTCTACATGCGCGGCCACGAAGGCCGGGCATCGGTTTACTCGAAAAACTTAAGGCATACCGCATCCAAGACAGTGGAGTAGACACCGTTGACGCAAACCTAGCACTTGGACTGCCTACCGACGCCCGAGAATTTGGCACCGGAGCACAAATCCTCCGAGACCTTGGAATTCGCTCCCTCAACCTCCTCAGCAACAACCCCACCAAACGCAGTGGACTCATTGGGCACGGGATTACCATCGCCAAACGCACGCCCGTCAGCGTAGAAGTCAACGAAGACAACATCACCTACCTCAAAACCAAACGTGACCGCATGGGGCACGACCTTCCACAAGTAGCCGCATATGAGGAGGAGCACCGATGAGCACAGACGGACTGCCCACCATCAACGAGATCAACGCCACCGGTCTGCGCGTCGCCGTCGTCACCGCGATCTGGAACAGTGAGATTTGCGACCTCCTGCACGCCCGCGCCGTCGACACGGGCCACGCACTGGGGCAACCGTCACCGACTACCGCGTCGTCGGAGCACTCGAACTACCGGTTGTTGTTCAGGAACTTGCACCCCGCTACGATGCCGTCGTAGCGCTCGGCTGCGTCATCCGCGGCGGTACCCCCACTTTGACTACGTCTGCGACTCGGTGACACAAGGACTCACACGCATCGCCCTCGACACAGCCACCCCCATTGGTAACGGCGTCCTCACCACCAACACTTACGACCAAGCCAAAGAACGTGCAGGCGGCAGTAACGCCGTGGAAGACAAAGGCGCCGAAGCCATGATTGCGGCCCTCCACACCGCCAGCATCCTTGCAGCCATCCGCGCAGACCAGTCAGGGGTGTAGTCCACTACCATTCCCACATCCGCCTACCTCACGACTACAATATTCACGACACACCAAGACCCCGTGTAAGAAAGCGAACCGACTGTGGACAACATCCAACGCCTTGTGGCTGCCGACGCCGCCACAACCACCACCAAGCCGTGGGAACTGGAAGTAACGTCCCAGCGTCTGAAAATAGTGGCCGCCCTCGCCATCATCATCGTCATGGGCGTACACATCTTCATGGCCTCCGTCGTCGCCAGCGGTAACACAGGCGCCGCTGTCACCACCATCGATCAATGGGCTTTCGTCGGTATTGGCCTCATCATCTCCGCAGTCTGTCTCACTATCATGCGCCCCCGCGTCCGCGCCAACGAAGACGGCGTAGAAATCCGTAACTTCATCGGGACACGCTTCTACCCCTGGGACGTGATCTACGGGCTGTCTTTCCCCAAAGGCGAACGCTGGGCGCGCCTCGAACTGCCCGAATTTGAATTCGTCCCCATGTGGGCATTCCAATCCGCAGACGGCGCACGCGTCGTCACCGCCGTCGAACAATTTCGCACCCTTGAAGACAAATACATGCCGGAAGATTAATGGCTGACCCAGCAACCTACCGCCCAGCACCCAGCAGCATCCCCACTGACCCGGGAGTCTACAAATTCCGCGACGAACACGGCCGGGTCATCTACGTCGGTAAAGCCAAAAACCTACGAGCCCGCCTCGCCAACTACTTTCAGGACCTCATACAACTCCATCCACGCACCCGACACATGGTCACCACTGCCGCCAGCGTGGAATGGACAGTCGTCTCCAGCGAAGTTGAAGCGCTCCAGCTCGAATACACCTGGATCAAAAAATTTGATCCACGATTTAACGTCAAATACAAAGACGACAAAAGCTACCCCATGCTGGCTGTATCGGTCGGCGAACATTTCCCGCGTGCCTTCGTTTACCGGGGACCTCGACGCGCCGGGGTGAGGTATTTTGGCCCGTATTCTCATGCCTGGGCGATCAGGGAAACCTTGGATCTACTCACTCGGGTTTTCCCGATCCGAACGTGTTCCAAGGGCGTGTTTAATAGGCATCAGCAATTGGGACGTCCGTGTTTGTTGGGATACATCGATAAGTGTGCCGCTCCCTGCGTGGGGAGAGTCACGGCCGCCGAGCACAGGGAATTAGTGGACGGCTTCTGCCGCTTCATGGCTGGCCGTACGGATGAGGTCACGCGCGCGTTGACGGATCAGATGATGCACGCGGCAGAGGAACTTGATTTTGAAAAAGCTGCTCGGTTGCGTGATGACTTGACTGCTGTGGAAAAGGTGATGGAAAAACAGGCTGTGGTGTTGGGGGACGGCACAGATGCAGATGTCATTGCCTTTGCAGAGGATGATCTTGAGGTGGCTCTGCAGATTTTCTATATTCGCGCCGGACGCGTTCGTGGTCAGCGGGGATGGGTGGTGGAGAAACCAGAGACACCCGAAGGTGACGCGGGCGTCGATACGCAGTCGGGGACGCCATCGTCTGTAATGTCTGAGGTGCTGCGAAACTTCATGGTGCAGTTTTATGGCGATGCGGTGGAGCGGGAGCGTGAAGTTCAGGACGCGGACGGGGAGCAGCGGGAGTCCGTGGTGCCGCGCGAGGTGCTGGTTCAAGCCATGCCCGCTGAGGCTGATGACGTCACCGAATGGTTGAGTTCATTGCGGGGTGCTCAGGTGTCGTTGCGGGTGCCCACAGCGTGGGGAAAAGAAGGCTCTGGCGGAGACGGTTGAGCGCAATGCACAGGAGGCGTTGAAGCAGCATAAGTTGAAGCGAACTGGGGATTTAACGGCGCGGTCGGCGGCATTGCAGGATATTCAGGAAGCGCTGCTGTTGGAGCAGGCACCGCTGCGGATTGAGTGCATTGATATTTCGCACATTCAGGGTACAGATGTGGTGGCGTCGCTAGTGGTGTTTGAGGACGGTATCCCGAAAAAATCCGACTATCGGCGCTATAAAATTAAAGATGCCGCAGGCGATGGTCATTCAAACGATGTTGCGTCTATTGCGGAGGTGGTGCGGCGTCGTTTTGTGCGTCATAACCAGGATAAACGTGCCGTTCCCGACGAGGCCCAGGATGCCTCGACGTTTTCGGATGAGCAGGTGGAGGAGTTTTCCACTGATCAGGGCAGGCGGTTTGCTTACCCGCCGCAACTGTTCATCGTTGATGGTGGCGCGCCACAGGTTAATGCAGCCCAGGAAATATTTGATGAGCTTGGTGTCGTGGATGTGGCGCTTATCGGTCTGGCCAAACGCTTGGAGGAAGTATGGGTTCCAGGGGACCCGGATCCGGTGATTCTTCCGCGCACTTCGCAGGGGCTTTTCATGTTGCAGCATATTCGCGATGAGGCGCACCGCTTTGCCATTTCCTTCCATAGGCAGCAGCGGTCGAAGCGTTTGCGGGCGTCTGAACTCGACGGAATTAAGGGGCTTGGGCAACAGCGGCGTACTGACCTGGTGAAGCACTTCGGGTCGGTAAAGAAACTCAAAGAGGCAAGTGTTGAGGAGATTACGGAGGTGAAAGGTTTCGGCCCCAAGCTTGCTCAGGAGGTATATGCAAAACTCCACTCTGGTTAAACATGGTTATGATGAACACCATGACAGAGACACAACCCATCGAACGAATTGAAAAGGCCCCGGTGCTGATCACCGGCATGTCGGGGGCTGGTATTAACTCGGCGGCGCGCGTGCTGGAAGACCTCGGCTGGTACGTGTCGCACAACCTGCCGCCAGAGTTGATTTTTGCGTTGGTGGAGTTGTATCAGTCTGACGAGTCGCCAGTGGACAAACTCGCCGTGGTTACTGATGTCCGCGCCCGGGAATTTCGCGGAAACCTCTATGAGGTGGTGGACAAGCTGCGCTCTGAGGGGAAAAACCCCACGGTGCTATTCATGGAAGCGCGTGATGAGGTGCTGATTAAACGCTTCGATTCTGTGCGCCGCACTCACCCATTACAAGGGCGCGAGACGTTGAAAATGGGAATCGAGCGTGAACGCAAGGCGCTGGCGCGGATTAAAGAAGAAGCGGACATCGTTATTGACACCTCCGATCTCTCAGTACATGATCTGCGTCATGCTATTGAAAATAGTTTTGCCACGTTAGCGCACAACAGGCAACACATTACTGTCCAGTCTTTGGTTTTAAGCACGGTGCTCCCGCTGATGCCGACTATGTGGTAGACGTGCGCTTCCTTCCCAACCCCTACTGGGTGCCGGAACTGCGTGCGTATCGGGGTGTTGATGCCCCTGTCTCCGATTATGTGTTGAGTCAGGAGGATGCTGAGCCTTTTATTAGCAACCTTGTCAATCTGATCACCAGCGTTACCCCGGCGTATCGGCGTGAGGGGAAGAACTTCATTACCGTCGCCGTCGGTTGCACCGGCGGACATCATCGTTCCGTTGCTGTCGCAGAGGAACTTGCCCGTCGTTTCGACGAGGTCGATGGGCTTGATGTGTCTGTCACGCACCGCGATATTAACCGGAGTTAGTGACCATGACTTTCCGTGATGCTCATGAAAACCTGCGTTCCATGGTGTGCCTCGGTGGCGGGCATGGACTCTTTCAAACTCTCCGCGCAGCCCGCACACTGGAGGTGCCCACTATTACTGCGGTGGTCACTGTTGCTGATGATGGCGGTTCCTCCGGCCGCATCCGGCGTGAATTGGGCCAGATCCCGCCGGGTGATCTCCGCATGGCGCTTGCGGCCCTAGCCCGCGATGATGATAACGGGCGCATGTGGGAACAAACCCTCCAGCACCGCTTCGGTGGGCATGGGGCGCTGGCGGGCCATGCGGTGGGCAATTTGCTGATCGCTGGGCTTGCCGACGTCCTGGGAAGCCACATCGCTGCCCTCGATACTGTTGCGCAACTTACTCAGTCCCACGGGCGGGTTGTTCCCATGTCGGAACAACCCCTAGACATTGAGGCTGAGGTAGCGGGGCTTGACGACGACCCGCGCGTCATTCGCCTCGTTCGCGGCCAGGTAGCCGTGGCCACCACGCCTGGATCGGTACGGCGCGTGCGATTGATACCGAGCCACCCGCCAGGCGGCCGTGACGCCCTCAACGCTATCGACTCCGCTGATGTTGTTACCCTCGGTCCTGGATCGTGGTTTAGCAGTGTAATCCCGCACCTGCTTGTTCCTGATATTGTGCATGCGCTTGCTGCTACTGATGCCCTTAAAGTTGTGGTTCTTAATTTGACTGCTGAACCTGGTGAAACAAGTGGGTTCTCCGCCGAACGGCACATCCACATGCTAAGCCAGCACGCACCCATGCTTCGTGTTGATCGCATTCTTGTTGACGCAACAACCGTCAACTCCTCTGTTGAGCTTGCCAACTTGGAACGTGCCGCAGCGAGCTTGGGAGCCATTCTTATTGCTGCTGACGTGCAGGAACATGACGAAAACGGGCGTCCCACGGAGCGCCACGATCCTGTAAAACTAGCCGCAGCGCTGAAAGACATATCCTTGACCCGTTAATATGAAACGCGTTGTTGATCAACGTGATCAACAACGTAGCAATCGAAAAGATGGGTGGACATACGGTGACATTAACAACGCAAGTAAAAGAGGAATTGGCTCGCGTCACTGTGAGCAGGCCAAGTTCTAGGCGGGCGGAAGTCTCTGCCCTCGCGCGTTTTACTGCCACCATTCACACCGTTTCAGGGCAGGTTCTTGTTGAATTCGACGTGGATAGCGACAACATTGCGCGGAGACTTCAAACAGAAATTGACGATCTCTATCACCGTGAATCAACTATTCACACTACTGGCAGCGCAAGTGGACGAAAAGGCACACGCTACCTTGTCCGAGTTGTGGAACCAGGTTTTGATTTCGCGCGCAAAGTCGGCTTGGTTACTCGCGGAGGGCAATACATTCGGGGCCTATCTCCTACCATCGTTTCTGGCACGGTGTCAGATGCGGAGGCAGCATGGCGGGGTGCCTTTCTGGCTTGTGGAAGTCTCACTGAACCGGGACGTTCCAGCGCTTTAGAAGTGACATGTCCGTGTGCGGAGGCCGCGCTGGCGCTGGTCGGCTGTGCTCGTCGTTTGGGTATTTCCGCAAAAACAAAGGAAACCCGTGGCGCGGATCGGGTGAGCATTCGGGAAAACGAGGCGATTGGGGCGTTGCTGACGCGTATGGGGGCGCAACAGTCTCGCCTGGAATGGGAAGAGCAGCGGCAGCGTCGAGAGGTTCGTTCACCCGCTAGTCGGCTGGCCAATTTCGATGATGCTAACCTACGTCGGTCGGCCCGCGCTGCCGTAGCTGCGGCAGCGCGGGTGGAACGCGCCCTGGATATTCTGGGGGAGGATGTTCCTGACCATTTGGCGGAGGCGGGTCACTTGCGAGTGACGCATCGTCAGGCCTCCTTGGAAGAATTAGGGCGCCTGGCTGATCCGCAAATGACCAAGGATGCTGTGGCCGGACGTATCCGTCGGCTTCTCACCATGGCCGATAAGCGAGCCAAAGAATTGGGGATTCCCGCGACTGATGCCGCTGTGACGGACGATTTGCTCGAAGACATGTAGCCCAGGCGTGGCTTTAGTTGGGTTTTCGTCCGATTGGTGTGGGTTTTGTGTCAAATTTGTGTCAATCAGTCGCCTTTCATCCAGCGATGTGGCTGTATATGTGGCCGCGATGAAAGAAAAACCCACATTGTGACTAGTAACACGGTAACGTGGTGTGGGGTGGGTTTTTCTGTTTTTCCACACTGGCTTTTTGCGTAAATAACGCCCTAAAAAGGGGGTGAATTTGCGCATAATGAGGGCGATTCTGTGTGTAGTTTGTGAAAAGTTACTCCAATAAAACCTGTAATTCTGCCCCCGATTGGGAGGTGGGCATGTCCGATCAAAAACTATGGGGCGGTGACGTAAGTCGCAAATGCAGGAGTTGCTGCTGCGCAACTCACAAAGGCTGGGTACAGTGGGCAGTACCGCGGATAAATAACCCCGACGGACAAGTTCCCAACCACTGTAAGGAGTACATTGTGACGGTTCGTGTAGGTATCAACGGCTTTGGCCGCATTGGTCGCAACTTCTTCCGTGCCATCAAAGAGCGCGGTTCTGACATTGAGGTCGTGGCTGTCAACGACCTCACCGACAATCACACCCTCGCTCATCTGCTCAAGTACGACTCTGTGCTCGGTCGCCTCGGCGCTGATGTTGAGTACGACGACGAGTCCATCACCGTTGACGGCAAGAAGATCATCGTCACCGCTGAGCGTGATCCGAAGGACCTGAAGTGGGGCGAGCAGAACGTCGATATCGTCATTGAATCCACCGGTTTCTTCACTGATGCTGAAGCTGCCAAGGCTCACCTGGATGCTGGTGCTAAGAAGGTCATCATCTCCGCTCCAGCGAAGAATGAAGACGCAACCTTTGTCGTTGGCGTGAACCACACTGATTACGACCCAGCGAAGCACAACATTATTTCCAATGCTTCCTGTACTACCAACTGCCTCGCACCGCTGGCAAAGGCACTCAACGATGGCTTGGGCATTGAGAAGGGGCCTCATGACCACCATTCACGCCTACACCGGCGACCAGCGCCTGCACGATGCTCCACACCGCGATCTGCGTCGCGCCCGTGCAGCTGCAGTTAACATCGTTCCGACCTCCACCGGTGCAGCCAAGGCAGTGTCCCTGGTTCTGCCGGAGCTGAAGGGCAAGCTGGACGGCTTTGCTATGCGCGTTCCGGTTATCACCGGCTCCGCCACTGACCTGACCTTCACCGCTCCTCGCGAGACCACCGTTGAAGAAGTCAACAAGATCGTCAAGGAAGCTGCTGCAGGCGAACTCAAGGGTGTGCTGAGCTACTCGGAGGAGCCGCTGGTCTCCACCGACATTGTCACCGATCCTCACCCCTCCATTTTCGACGCCGGCCTGACCAAGGTCATCGGCGACCAGGTCAAGGTTGTTTCCTGGTACGACAACGAGTGGGGCTACTCCAACCAGCTGGTGAACCTCACCGAATACGTGGGCGAGCGCCTCTAATAACTCTCTAACCCTGCGGCCCGGGGTGTGCCACCCGGCACACGACGGGCCGTTTGGCTTATATAGACCCCACAAAACACACAAGGAGTTGCAATGACCGTTAAAACCCTTCAAGATCTTCTCGCTGAAGGCGTGGAAGGCCGTTATGTTCTCGTCCGCTCTGACTTCAACGTCCCGTTGAATGACAAGCAGGAGATCACTGACTCAGGCCGTATCAAGGCATCACTTCCAACGTTGAAGGCCCTGTCTGAGGCAGGGGCCAAAGTCATCGTTATGGCCCACCTTGGCCGTCCTAAAGGGGAACCGAACCCCTAAGTACTCCCTCGCTCCTGTAGCCGCAGCATTGTCCGACGAACTGGGGCAATATGTTGCTTTGGCCAGCGATGTGGTGGGGGAGGACGCCCATGAGCGCGCCAATGGTCTGACAGACGGCGATGTCCTTTTGGTGGAGAACGTACGTTTTGATCCCCGCGAAACCTCAAAGGATGAGGCAGAACGTGGTGAGTTCGCCGATCAGCTGGTTGCCCTGACAGCTGAAGGCGGAGCATTCGTCTCCGACGGATTCGGCGTGGTTCACCGCGCACAGGCTTCGGTCTACGACGTTGCTAAGCGTCTTCCACACTATGCCGGTGGCCTGGTGGAGAAGGAAATCGACGTCCTAAAGAAGGTCGCGGAAGATCCGGCCAAACCCTACGTTGTTGTGCTGGGCGGCTCCAAGGTCTCTGATAAACTGGGCGTTATTGAAGCACTAGCACCGAAGACTGATGCACTGATTATTGGTGGGGGCATGTGCTACACCTTCCTGGCTGCTCAGGGTGTGAATGTTCAGAAGTCGCTGCTGCAGGAAGAGATGATCGATACCTGCAAGAGTCTGCTTGAGCGCTACAGTGACAAGATTGTCCTGCCAGTTGACCTCGTAGCTGCTACGGAGTTTGCTGCTGACGCAGAAAAGAAGATCGTTCCAGTCAACGAAATCCCCGAAGGCTGGATGAGCTTGGACGTTGGACCCGAAACCGTTAAAAAGTTTGCGGGTATCCTGGCCAGCGCGAAGACCGTTTTCTGGAACGGCCCGATGGGTGTGTTCGAGTTTGAAGCATTCTCCGACGGTACCCGTGGTGTTGCTCAGGCCATTATTGACTCCACCAAGAACGGTTGCTTCTCTGTGGTCGGCGGTGGCGATTCCGCAGCATCGGTTCGTCTGCTCGGCCTTGACGAAGACGGATTCTCGCACATCTCCACGGGTGGCGGCGCTTCCCTCGAATACCTCGAAGGCAAGGAGCTGCCTGGTGTTGCTGTCCTGAATGACTAAGCCCACCGCAACTTTTGTTTCCCTCATGTAGTTCGGCGGCGTCGATACGCGATACGCGTTGATGATGCCGCCGTGCACACCCTTGTTCGACACTGGAAAGGTCGTTGACTTATGGCACGCAAGCCACTTATCGCAGGTAACTGGAAGATGAACCTGAACCACCTAGAGGCAGTCGCCACTGTGCAGAAGCTTGCTTTCGCACTGCCGAAGGAATACTACGAGAAGGTGGACGTTGCAGTCACCGTCCCGTTCACTGATATCCGCTCTGTACAGACCGTTGTTGAGGGCGACAAACTCAGCATCACCTACGGAGCCCAGGATGTTTCCCAGCATGCATCCGGCGCGTACACCGGGGAAGTGTCGGCGGAAATGCTCGCCAAACTGGGTTGTGCCTGGGTGGTTGTGGGGCACTCGGAGCGACGTGAATACCATGGCGAAACCGATGAGCAGGTTGCAGCCAAAGCCAAGGCAGCCCTTGGCCAAGGGGTCAGCCCGATCGTCTGTGTTGGCGAGCCGCTGGACATCCGCGAGGCAGGTACCCACGTGCAGTATGTCGTCGATCAGACCAAGGCATCTCTCGCTGGATTGGATAAAAGCCAACTGTCCAAGACCGTGATCGCGTACGAACCCGTGTGGGCGATTGGCACTGGTAAGGTCGCTTCTGCCGCCGATGCTCAGGAAGTGTGCGCAGCAATCCGCAACACCATCAAGGAACTTTCAGGTGACGACGTCGCGGCAGGTATCCGTATCCTGTACGGTGGCTCGGTGAAAGCCGATTCAGTGGCCGAAATCGTCGGTCAGCCTGATGTTGATGGTGGACTTGTTGGCGGCGCATCGCTCGACGGTGAGGCCTTTGCCAAGTTGTGTGCCAACGCCGCTGGCGGCCCCTTCTAAAAACTCACCTTAATTGTCCAAAATGCCCACTGCATCCGTGGCAGCGTATCGCAGACGCCGGAAGCCGAGGGCATTTTTTCAGCCCGAATTTACAAAGGACATCCCCGTGACCGAACAACTTCGCGAAGATATTCGACACCTTGGTCGTATCCTTGGTGAAGTCATCGAAGAGCAAGAAGGATCAGAAACCTACGACCTGGTTGAGCAGTGCCGAAAACTCGCATTCGACCTAGACAGGGGCACTCATGATTTTTCAGGCTTCGTCGAACTTTTCCGCAACATTGAACCCGCAAAAACTATTCCTATCATTCGGGCTTTCAGCCACTTTGCGTTACTTGCTAACCTGGCGGAAGATCTCAATGACGAGGCGGAACTTGAAGCCAGGCTTGATGCCGGGGAGCCGCCTATGGATTCGACGTTGGACGCCACCTGGAGCAAACTCACAGAGGCGCACATAGCAGCCTCCGATATTGCTGAGGTATTGGACCGCGCAGAGGTTGCCCCAGTTCTGACTGCGCACCCCACAGAAACGCGGCGTCGTACCGTGTTTGATGCGCAAAAGCACATTACTGAACTGATGTACCGCAGGCACGATATTCTTTCTCGGCCTGAGAATGCGCGCACCCAGGCGAAACTCGCCGATATCGACCGTGATATTCGGCGCCGGATCACTACACTGTGGCAAACGGCGTTGATTCGCGTTAATCGCCCGCGCATTGAGGATGAGGTTGAAGTGGGATTGAGGTACTACAATCTCAGCCTGTTAGAGCAAATACCCGCCATTAACTATGACGTGATCCATGAACTTCGTTCACGTTTCGGAGCTGACATTCCCGACGTCGCCGTGATTAAACCGGGTTCTTGGATCGGGGGCGACCATGACGGGAACCCCTATGTCACGGCCGAAACCTTGCGATACGCCACCACCCGCGCTGCCGAAGTCGTGTTGAAATACTACGCGCGCCAGCTGCATGCCTTGGAACACGAACTGAGTTTGTCGGACCGGCATTCTGAGGTGACCGTTGAGCTGGTGGAACTCGCCTCCAAGGGACATAACGATGTGCCAAGTCGCGCGGACGAACCATATCGACGCGCTGTTCACGGTATTCGCGGCCGCATCATGGCAACAATGGCTCAGCTCATAGGGCCTAACTCGGTGGAGGGAACATGGTTTAAGGTACATGAACCCTACACGTCGCCAGAGGATTTCACGGCCGACCTCAATGTGATCGACGCTTCCTTGCGCGTCGCCAATGACCAGCTCATTGCCAACGATCGCCTCGCGCGAATCCGTGCCGCCGCAGCAAGCTTTGGTTTCCATCTTTATTCCATGGACCTGCGACAGAATTCCGACTCATACGAAGAAATACTCACAGAAGTATTCGCTGCAGCACACATCTGTGATGACTACTCGGCGCTCAGTGAAGAACAAAAACGCGAACTATTGCTCGCAGAACTTGCATCGCCACGGCCCATTATTCCGGCACGGGGCTGTAATTTCTCCGAGGCTACGCAGCGTGAACTAGACATCATTGCTGAGGCCGCGCGGGCCATTGACCGCTTCGGACATCGTATGATTCCACACAGCATTATTTCTATGGCGACGTCGGTGAGCGATATTCTGGAGCCCATGATTTTGCTGAAGGAATTCGGCATTATCCAAGCGGATGGTGATCATCCGCACGGCACTGTTGATATTATTCCGCTGTTTGAAACGATAGAAGATCTAGAAGCGGGGGGAGTCGATCCTTCGTGATTTGTGGAATGTGCCTCTGTATCGTCATTACCTTGCGCAACGTGGTAATGTCCAGGAAGTCATGTTGGGGTATTCCGATTCCAATAAGGATGGTGGATATTTCGCTGCAAACTGGGCTTTGTACGATGCGGAACTTAATATTGTTCAGGCGTGCAAAGACAACGGCGTGAACCTGCGTTTGTTCCATGGTCGCGGTGGAACAGTTGGTCGTGGTGGCGGCCCTTCCTACGATGCGATCCTCGCGCAGCCTCAGGGCGCTGTCCAGGGGTCGGTGCGCATCACCGAACAAGGCGAGATTATTTCTGCCAAATACGGTCACCCATCCGCAGCTCGCCGTAATCTTGAAGCGTTGGTGTCGGCGACACTGGAGGCATCGCTTCTCGACGTCGACGAACTCACCGACCGCACGCGTGCTTACGCGATCATGCGCGATATTTCACGATTGAGCCAAGAAAAGTACGCGTCACTGATACACAACGACCCTGGCTTTATCGAGTATTTCACCACCTCAACTCCCTTGCAGGAGATCGGTGCACTCAACATTGGGTCGCGGCCGTCGGCCAGGAAGCAAACTACTTCAATTTCCGACCTTCGGGCTATTCCGTGGGTGCTGGCGTGGTCACAATCTCGTGTGATGCTGCCCGGATGGTTCGGCGTGGGCACCGCGTTGAAGCAGTGGATCGGTGATAGCGAGGAACGCCTGGAAGAACTCCGCGAACTGAGCCGTACATGGCCATTTCGCGTCAATCCTTGACAACATGGCCCAGGTGATGAGTAAAGCGGACATGCAGTTGACCAAGCTGTATTCCACGTTGGTCGGCGACAAGGAGATAGCGGATCGCGTTTATAACGCCATCGCTGAGGAGTACACTCTAACACTGGAAATGTTCTTGAAAGTCACAGAGCAGGAGCATTTGCTGGCGGAAAACCCCGCGCTGGAGCGATCGGTACGCAGTCGATTCCCCTATTTGGTGCCATTGAATATTATTCAGCTGGAATTGCTGCGCCGCTACCGTGCCGGTGATGAGCGAGAAGTGGTATCTAATGGTATTCGCTTGACAATGAATGGCTTGGCCACTGCACTGCGCAACTCGGGTTAGTGGTAATTCGGGTTCGCGGCCTTCATGTATACTGGCCGGTGGTGCCGCGCAGGCCGCGCAGGCATTTTAGACGTAAAGGATTTACATGGCTCTCACACTCCAGATCATTCTCGTTCTGTCCTGCCTGGTATTGACGATGTTCGTCCTACTCCACAAGGGCAAAGGCGGCGGTTTGTCCAGCCTGTTCGGTGGTGGTGTGCAGTCCAACCTGTCCGGTTCTACCGTGGTGGAAAAAAACCTTAACCGCGTCACCATCCTCACGGCGATTGTGTGGTTGGTGTGCATCATCGGATTGAACCTGATCCAGGCATACGCTTCGTAGTAGCACTACAGCACGAAGGGGCCGACCGGGTGTTTTTCACCTTTGTGTCGGCCCCTTAGCTTTTGCGCTTTTATGCACCTGCCCTTGCAGCGTCGTCAGCAAGGAATACCAGAGTTTCTTTCCGACCGTGGGCACCAGCGGCAGGCCAGTCTTCAGCGGGCGATTCAGCGATCACGTGTGCTGCGGCTTCAGCTTTCACTGCTCCATCAATGAGCAACCATACGTGATCCGCCTGTGCCACTGCGGGGAGTGTCAGCGTTCCACGTTCAGCAGGTGGCTTCGGGGAGTCGGTGACCGCGAGGACAAGGCGTTCGGTTTCGCGCACAGCATCAGTATGGGGAAACAAGGAGTTCATGTGCCCTTCATGACCCATGCCTAGCAGGTGGAGGTCAAAACCTTTTGGGGCATACTGGGCGAGAACACCCTCGTAGGCGGTAACCCCGTCCTCCAGCGACAGCTCACCGAAACGCCACCCATGAATGTTATCCTCTGGAATGCCCACGTGGTCCAGCAGCGCTTCCCGGGCTTGGCCTTCGTTGGATTCTGGATCGTTGACGGCAACGTTGCGTTCGTCGCCGAAGAAGACGTGCACCCGGTTCCAGTCCACCACCGGAGTGGGAAAAGAATCGCTTTGGGCGAGAGCGGATTGGTGGAGTGCCAGAATATCCCTTAGCGTCCCGATACCTGCGCCACCGCCGGTCAGCACAATACGTGCGTAACCATCGCCGCGTCCTTGGGCGTCAATGATGAGATTCCACGTGCGAAGTGCCGCTTCGCGGGTGAGTTCCGCACGGTCAGCTACGGGAACAACAGTGGTGGGCACAGGTGACCGCCTTTCTTCAGTGTGTAGGATTCTTACTGCGCAATCGCATCAATATACTGCACGCGAGACAACCCACGAAGGGCTTTAGCGTAGCTACGGTCTGGGTCAAGGTGGCGTAATTCCTCGGCAAGGCAATCAGACCGGCTACGACGGTTCAATGCCACAAGTGCAGGTTCACGACCAGGAACCCGGACACGCAGGGTGTGTGCATCAAGAATGTCAATGGTGATGGTCGATGATTCCCGCGTGATGTCAATTTGGGTGACTTCAATGCATGGTTCGCCAGCCTCATCGACAGGGATTGTCGTCGTGTCGGTGGTTTCGCGGGTGATGGTTGTCCCCAGACGGTCGGCGAGCCATCCAGCAGCCAAGTCAACGCTGGGGCTGAGTGCCGGGCCAGTAACGCGGGCGTCGATAATCGCCTGGTGAGGTGGTTCATCAATGACGGAGGAGACGATGCCTCGCCATTGAGTGATGCGGGCCCATGACATATCGGAATCGCCGGGTGTGTAGTGGTCGCGGCGCAGGTAGATCGAATCTGGCGGCGGATCATGGAGCGCGTCGGTGATGCGACGTTGCGCGATGTGGCCGATTGGGTCTTGTGCTGGGTTGACGGGTGCTTTCGATGGCCACCACGCCACGATGGGGGTGTCGGGAAGCAACAGGGGAGTGACCACAGCCTCCATGTGCTTAGCTACCTCGCCATGCAGCGCCATCAATATAATTTCGGATGCTCCAGCATCGCCGCCGAAGCGAATCTCCGCGTCGACGCGAGGCTCACCCTGAGGGTCACCGGCAACCATGATGAGCACGCGGGATGGGTGTTCACGGGAGGCATCATGGGTTGCTTTGATGATGGACTCAAGGTCGTCGTCTTCAGAGGCTACGACAATGAGGGTGAGCACACGCCCCGTGGTGACCTGCCCGCCGGAATCACGAACGCTCACAAGCTGCTTAGCGATCTCCCGGGTATTAGTGTCAGAGAGCTTAATGATCATAGTGACCTTTCGTATCTGTCAACTCTGTCAGCAGTGTTAACTAGGGGCGTCGCCACGTACGGCCCTGGCGGCCCAGCATCTTGTCGGCACTGGCCGGACCCCAGGTGCCCGCCTCGTAATCATCAGGGCGGCCATGGTCAGCCCAGTACTCCAGGATCGGGTCGAGAATCTTCCAGCTGAGTTCCACCTCTTCGTTGGTGGGGAACAGACTGGATTCCCCAAGCAACACGTCCAGAATGAGGCGTTCGTACGCTTCGGGAGATTCCTCGGTAAAAGCCTCAGAATAGGAAAAGTCCATGTTGACGTCGCGAACTTCCATGGTGGAACCAGGGACCTTCGAACCAAAACGCATGAGGACGCCCTCGTCCGGCTGTACCCGAATGACCACAGCGTTTTGCCCCAACTCGGAAGCAACCGCGTCACCAAAAGGTTGGTGTGGAGCTCGCTTAAACACCAAGGCAATTTCCGTGACACGACGCCCAAGGCGCTTACCAGTGCGCAGATAGAACGGCACTCCAGCCCAGCGGCGGGTGTTTACCTCCAGGGTGCACGCCGCGTAGGTTTCGGTGTTGGATTCTGCATCAAAGCCCTCTTCCTCCCGCAGACCCTTGACGTATTCGCTCCCTTGCCAACCGGCGGTGTACTGCCCGCGAGCGGTGGTTTTGGAGAGGGGATACACCGGCGTAGTGGAACGCAACACCTTGACTTTTTCGGTCTGCAGCTCTTGCGGGTTGAAGGACACGGGTTCCTCCATAGCCACCAACGCCAGCAGTTGCAGCAGGTGGTTTTGGATCACGTCACGCGCAGCCCCGATGCCGTCGTAGTAGCCTGCCCGGCCGCCCAGGCCAATATCTTCCGACATGGTGATTTGGACGTGGTCAATGTAGTGCGCGTTCCATAGTGGGTCAAACAGCTGGTTAGCAAAGCGCAGCGCCATGATGTTTTGCACTGTTTCTTTGCCCAGGTAGTGGTCAATACGGAACACAGCATCTTCTGGGAAGACCGAGTTGACCAGGCGGTTGAGTTCATGGGCTGAGTCGAGATCATGCCCAAAGGGTTTCTCAATGATCACGCGTCGCCAACTTCCCGGCCCAGGCTGTGCCATGCCGGAACGTTGCAGCTGGTGACACACATCGGCGAAGTAGTCCGGTGGAACCGACAAGTAGAAAGCCCAGTTTCCGCCGGTGCCGCGTTCCTATCTAGGGATGTGAGAGTGTTTTCTAGCTGGTCAAACGCGGCATCATCGTCGAAGTTGCCGGTGACAAAGTGCATGCCCTCGGCCAAGCGCTTCCACACGTTTTCCCGAAACTCGGTTCGGGCACCAGCTTTGACGGCCTTGCAGACGTAGTCTTCAAAATCCTGCTTCGACCAGTCACGACGACCATAACCCACCAGGGCAAACCCTGCGGGCAGGAGGCCGCGATTGGCTAGGTCGTAGATAGCTGGTAACAGTTTTTTGCGTGCAAGATCACCGGTGACTCCGAAAATCACCATGCCCGACGGTCCGGCGATGCGGGGGAGTCGCTTGTCTTGGCCATCCCGGAGGGGATTGTGCCACTCTGCGTCGACGGGTGTGCCTGCGGGTGAGTTACTCACGAGAAAACTTCTTAGCCTTTCCGATGTGACAACGTGGGTTGGTGCGTATCAAGCCAGACGAGCATTCAAGGAATCAAGCAGCTCGGTCCAACTATCCACGAACTTTTCGACACCCTCGCGCTCCAACACCTCAAACACGTCATCGAAGTCAATGCCGAGGGCTGTAAGCTGCGACCACTGTTTATCGGCAGCGGCGGGATCATTCAAGGTATTACCATGCAGGTTGCCTAGTTCCAACACGGCATCAATGGTGCCTTCCGGCATGGTGTTGACGGTATGCGGTCCGGCAAGCTCGCTCACGTACAACGTTGCAGGATAATCCGGATTTTTCACGCCCGTCGACGCCCACAATGGGCGCTGTAGGTTGGCACCTTCAGGTAGCTTCGCGGCGTCGAAAAGCTCTTGGAACGCACCATATGCACGTTGTGCATTAGCAACGCCAGCCTTGCCACGAGCGGCGCGTGCCTCGTCGGTTCCTATTGCATCGAGGCGCTTATCTACCTCCGAGTCCAACCGGGAGACAAAGAACGAGGCAACGGAGTGAATCTTTGACACGTCAAGGCCGTTGTCTGCGGCGCGCTGGATGCCATCAACGTAGGCTGAAACGACCTCGCGGTAACGCTCAACAGAGAAGATCAGCGTGACGTTGACGCTAATGCCTTCGGCTAGCGCGTCAGTGATGGCAGGCAAGGAACCTGGGGTTGCTGGGATTTTGATCATCACGTTGGGGCGGCCGACGCGATTCCACAAGTCACGTGCCTGCTGGAGTGTTGCGGCGGTGTCCTCGGAAATGCGGGGGTCAACCTCAATGGACACGCGACCATCGGCACCATTGGTTGCCTCGAAGATGGGGGCGAACAGGTCACAAGCGCGGCGTACATCCTCAATGGCCATGTCGTAGACAGCCGTGTCGGCAGTTGCACCCGCGGCCTTCAACTCAGCAAGCTGTGCGTCATAGGCAGAACCTTGCGACATGGCAGCGGCGAAAATAGCCGGGTTTGTGGTCACTCCAACAATGGACTTGGAGTTGATGATCTCGGCGAGGTTACCGCTGTCTAGGCGGTCACGGGAGAGGTCATCAAGCCAAGTGGAGGTGCCCAGAGCGGCGAGGTCATCAATGTAGGTCATGGGTTGCAAGCTCCTTTAGCTAGCCAAAGAATCGTGTGCTGCCGCGACGACGGCATCCGTGGTAATTCCGAACTCGTTGTACAGCTTCTGATAATCGGCAGATGCGCCAAAATGTTCCAGCGATACTGCGCGACCGCGGGAACCGAGCCAGCGATACCACGGCATAGCAATACCGGCCTCAACAGACACTCGGGCAGTTACCTCCGACGGAAGAACCTTCTCCTGGTACTCCTTGTCTTGCTCCTCAAACCAATCCAGGCAGGGAACCGAAACAACACGTGCAGCAATGCCTTTGGATTCCAGCTGCTGAGCAGCCTCAACGGCAAGTTGTACTTCCGAGCCGGTGGCCATGAGAATCACATCGGGAGTTTCCTTGGAACCTTCTACCAGTACATATGCACCACGACGAACACCTTCCTCGGCCTTCTCTTTTGTGCCTTCCAACACCGGAACATTTTGGCGGGTCAGTGCCAGACCCTTGGGTCCTTCCTTGTACAGCAACGCGGCTTTCCATGCGGCCGCAGTTTCGTTTGCATCGGCGGGGCGCAACACAGACATGTTGGGAATGGCGCGCAGGGAGGCTAATTGTTCAACTGGCTGGTGAGTGGGGCCGTCTTCGCCTAGGCCAATGGAGTCGTGAGTCCAGACGTAGTAGGCATCGGTGCCCATCAGGGCAGCTAGGCGGACGGCAGGGCGCATGTAATCAGAGAAAATCAAGAATGTGCCGCCGTAGGGGCGTGTGCCGCCGTGCAGAGAAATGCCGTTCATGATGGCACCCATGCCGTGCTCTCGAATGCCAAAGTGTAGGTTACGGCCGTATGGGTTGGTACTCCAGGTTTCTGTGGTGATGTCCTCGGGGCCGAATGATGGCTCGCCCTTGATCACCGTGTTGTTGGAACCAGCCAGATCTGCTGATCCGCCCCACAGTTCTGGCAGCGTTGCACCCAATGCCTGCAGCGTTGCTTCTGATGCCTTGCGGGTGGCCACGCCCTTGGCATCCGGCTCCCACACGGGCAGATCATCAGCCCAGCCTTCGGGCAGTTCACGGCGGGACAGCCTCTCGAACAGCGCGTTGTGTTCGGGGTTAGCTGCAGCCCATGCGTCAAACTTCTTCTGCCATTCAGCGTGCTTCTCGGTACCACGTTCTGCAGCTTTGCGGGTGTGGTTGATCACATCATCGGCGATGAAGAAATTCACCTCAGGGTCGAATCCCAGCTCGCGTTTGGTGGCAGCAACTTCTTCCTCACCCAGTGCAGCACCGTGAACGGCACCCGTGTTCATCATAGTGGGAGCGGGGTAACCAATGATCGTTCGAACACGAATCAGCGTCGGCTGTGAGGTGTTGGCTTGTGCTTCCTTTACCGCGCGTTCGATGGCGGCAACGTCCTCGCCACCCTCAACCTCAAGGGTCTGCCAACCATACGCTTTGTACCGTGCCACCACATCTTCGGTAAACGCGATTTGGGTGTCTTCTTCGATGGAAATGTGGTTGTCGTCCCAGAACACAATGAGGTTGCCCAGCTGCTGTGTACCAGCCAGGGAACATGCCTCTGAGGTGACACCTTCTTCAATGTCACCATCTGAGCAAATGACGTAAATGTAGTGATCAAACGGGGACTCTCCCTGAGGAGTATTCGGGTCAAATAAGCCCCGTTCCCGGCGTGACGCCATGGCCATGCCTACCGCCGATGCCAAGCCCTGGCCGAGGGGACCGGTGGTGATTTCCACGCCGTCGGTGTGGCGGTATTCCGGGTGGCCCGGGGTTTTTGCGCCCCAGGTGCGTAGCGACTTGAGGTCGTCCATTTCCAGGCCGAATCCGGCTAGGTATAGCTGGATGTACTGGGTAAGGGATGAGTGCCCACAGGAAAGGACAAAACGATCACGACCCGCCCAGTGAGGGTCGTTCGGGTCAACATTCATGATTCGCTGGTAGAGCGTGTAGGCCAAGGGCGCCAGGCTCATGGCCGTTCCGGGGTGGCCCGAGCCGACTTTTTGAACCGCATCAGCAGCGAGGACGCGAACGGTATCAACCGCTTGAGTGTCTAGGTCGCTCCAATCCGAGGGGTAGTTGCGGGTGGTTAGTGCCAACAATTCTGGAGACAAGCTCACTATTATGTTCCTCGATTCACAAAATGTGCAGCTTCGTAGAGCCGCCGCGGATACGCATCGCTACATAGCTTAGTGATTTTTGAGTCACAGGTTGGTTGTACATGACGTATAGGTCAGATGAAGTTACTCAGCAGTTCTGCGACACCGGCGTGGTGAGGGTGAGGCATGATAGGGGGTGCATTTATGGCATTAGGCTGTGCACGGGATACCATGGTTCGGTCATGCTGCCCTGATGTATCTTTACTCGTGGATGGAACTTAACTGGGCGTGCATCCGACTATTTTTAGACACGTATGTGTCACGTACTTGGTATCGGCCAGGTGCTTGTTTGAGTGAAAGCTGTTGGAGGACGACCCTTGGAGACAATCAAGGCCTATTTTGCGCTGACAAAGCCGAGGGTTATTGAGCTACTCCTGGTTGCCACCATTCCAGCAATGCTGCAGGCGGACCGCGGTGAAAACCACATTGGTTTGATTCTGTTGACGGTTGTTGGTGGTTGGATGGGTGCTGCTGCGGCCAATACATTTAACATGGTCGCCGATTCTGACATTGACAAGGTGATGAAGCGCACCGAACGTCGGCCCTTGGCCAAGTCGGCCGTGAGTAACCGCAACGCCACTATTTTTGCGTGGACCTTGACGGTGGCGAGTTTCTTGTGGTTGTGGCTGCTGTGTGGCTCGTTAAGCGCAGCGTTGTTTGTCATGGCGACCATTGCCTTTTATATTTTCGTCTACACAAAGTGGCTGAAGCGCCGAACTCCGCAGAATATTGTGTGGGGTGGTGCTGCTGGTTGTATGCCCGTCATTGTGGGGTGGGCTGTGATCACGGATAACATGCCGTCTTATGTTCCGCATCAGTGGTGGCAGGCTATCGTGCTGTTTCTGATTGTGTTCTTCTGGACACCGCCGCACACCTGGGCTTTGGCCATGAAGTACAAGGATGATTATGAGGCCGCAGGTGTGCCCATGATGCCGGTGGTGAGGACCCCGATTCAGGTCACCCGGCAGATCATTGCCTATACCTGGGCGACGGTGATCACGACTCTGCTGCTTCTTCCCGCGACTGGCTGGTTATATGCAATCGTGGCTGCCGCTGCAGGGGCATGGTTCTTGGGCGTCGCCTACAGGCTGCATTCGGGAGTGAAAAAAGGTCTGGAAGTCAAGCCCCTGAGGTTGTTTATCCTCTCTAATAACTATTTGGCGCTTGTGTTTGTCGCGCTGTCGGTAGACGCGATGCTGGGGCTGAGCACGCTGGGGGAGCAGTACGGCTGGGTGCCTCAGCTGTTTTAGGAAACCTGCAGCACCACTGAACCCGTCGTGACGCGGGCTTCAAGGTCGCGGTGGGCTGCAGCGGCGTCGGCAAGCGGGTAGACGGCGCCGACGCGTACATTCAGCTCGCCGGACGTCACCGCACGGGTGACGGCTTGCGCGCGCATGGCGAATTCACCTTCGCGTGCGGTCCAGGCACCTATCGACGGCCGCGTCAAAAAGATGGAGCCATGCGTGTTCAACACTTGCGGGTCGATGGGGTCTACTGGCCCTGAGGCGGCACCGAAGAGGCACACGGTTCCTCGGGGTCGTACAGCCTCCAGTGATTCGTTGAATGTTGCTTTACCGACGCCGTCGTAGACCACGTCAACACCTACGCCACCGTTTCTACGCCGGACGTCTTCAGCCAGGTTGTCCGAATAGAAAAACACCTCAGTTGCTCCAGCTTCATAGGCCAACGCAACTTTTTCTTCTGAAGAAACGACGCTGTATACCGTTGCGCCTGCCGACGCCGCCATCTGCGTGGCCAGCAAACCGACACCACCTGCCCCGGCCGTAATGAGGCACGAATCGCCTTCTGAAAGGTCATAGACTCCATGGGTGAGGTAGTGTGCAGTAATGCCTTGGAGCAGCATTGAGGCAGCGACGTGTGGTTCTAAGGATTCTGGCACCGCAACCATGCGATCGCGGGGCACGCACACCTGTTCAGCGTAGGAGCCAAACGCATCGCACCATGCCACCACTGTTCCCTCAGCAATCTCGCCCTGTGGGTCGTAGATGACCCGGCCGGTTCCTTCAAATCCAGGAACAAACGGAGTGGGGGGAATGGTAGATGCCTTCGCGGAAGTAGACATCAATAAAATTGACGCCCGCAATATCCACCTGAACAACAACCTCGTTGTCCTTGGGAGTTGGGGCGTCAATGTCGGTGTGGGTTAAAACGTCTGGTCCGCCTGTGTGGGTGATGTAGATAGCACGCATGCCTCTCAAGTGTACTGACGCACAAACGCCTGGGCGTAGACCAAACCAGTGAATCCCGTGACCACACCAGATAAAGCGACATGCACGGGAACAGTCCAGCGTGGGATGCCGAAGTTGTATTGAATAATGCCCACAGCAGCCTGGACTACGATCATTGCAATCAGCCACCAGCTGAACTTCAGTGCTCGTGAGGAAGCTTTCACCGTTACCAGCGCCGCAACCAAACCGACAGTAAGCCCCAGGTAGAGATACATGAAGTGGGCGTGAATGTGGGCCATCTCTGCGATATCCACATTGAGGCGGCCCTCCATGCCCACACCGTCGTCACCCGAGTGAACACCAGCGCCAGTGACCATGGTGCCCGTCATGAGCACAACCGCCAACGCCACAGCAGAACCGACCGCCAAATAGCGCAGTGGGCTGGGAAAACCATGCGTCATGTCGCCATCATCCGGTTCGCTAATCCGCTGATACAAGATCGCACCCAGCCACACGAGCAGCATGGATGGCAAAAAGTGCAGGGCAACCGCCCACCAACGCAACTCCAGGTGTACTGAGATTCCGCCGATCACCGCCTGGAGAATCACCCCAAGACCCTGAATAAAAGCCAACACAACAATCTCGCGGCGGCGCTTAGCAGCGAGCATCATCAGGAACACAATGAGTGCAAGCACGGCCAAAATAACGGCCAGCATACGGTTGCCGAACTCAATGGCTTGATGGATAGCTGGTGCAGCACCGGAGATGGGCACCAGGGAGCCTTGCTGACAATCCGGCCAGGAGGTACACCCCAAGCCTGAACCTGTCACACGAACAATGGAGCCAGTGACCGTAATACCGCCTTGCGCGAACAGCAACAACAGCGCCCAGAAGCGTTGAATACGGACGCCGAAAGAAAAGCGGTCCAGCCAGCTGTTCTTCCCAGTTTCATGCTGATCTATGGGTGTGCTTGTACTCACCCGGTTAAGTGTAGTCTGAGCACACCAGCAGCCTAAAAATTACGAGGTGAACTTGAACAGTCGGGTTGCCGCAGCTGCGCCACCTGCACACCACACCACCAAAATCCCCAGGTTAAGCAGCGGTAGGTGGCCTAAAAACGCTTGCGACATGGCATCGGCAAGCGCAACAGAAGGAACGGCCAACAGCCAGTGGGGGATGGCATCACCGGAGCGAATGAGTGCGTAGCTGGCCGCCGCGACCATGATAAACCACAACAGGTTAGCCAATGCCAGCACAAGCTCGGAGTTAAGAGTTCCGCCCACCAGCAGGCCCAGTGCGGTAAACGCCGCAACGCCTATCACAAAGACAATGGCAGCGAGTCCGAAACCGATGAATGTGGGTCGCCAACCAAGTATGCCTGCAGTGATCCCCAGAATCAGCGCTTGGAAGCAACACACCGCGATGACAGCCACGACTTTGCCGAAGATGATGGTCCATGGCGGCACCCCTGATGCGCCGATGCGTTTGAGTGCGCCATAGCGCCGGTCGAATGCCACGGAAATGGCCTGACCGGTGAACCCCGCACTCATGATGGATACCCCCAAAGTCAGAGGAAATACCAGGTTAACCGGGTTCTCACTATCCAGTAGTGGGAGAGTGGATAACCCAATGAGCATGCCCAGCGGGATCACAATGCTCAGTAGCTGCTGCTCGCCGTGCCGGAGAAACAGTCGAGATTCGATTGATGCTTGCGACAACACCATGCCCACAGCAGAGGCGCGGCGGGTATCAGGGGTAAATGTTCCAGCGGGGAATGTGTTGTGCATGAAACTAGGTCCTCATTTCGCGGCCGGTGATGTCTAGGAACACGTCTTCGAGACTACGGTGGTCAACGCTCAAGTCTTTGATAAGCACGTTTTGCTCCTCCGCAGCACTAGCAATAGCTCGCAGCAACTGCGGTGTGACCGCAGCATCAATGCGATACACCAGCGGCCGATTGACGTGGGTACGCAACGCGGGTGCTGGGCTGACAGCGTTGTTGATCGCAGCGTCGAAAAGCGGCACATCAAGTGCGGAGGCAGTTTCAAAGTTGATACGGCCGCTATCGTAACCCCCTGCAGATGTCAGCTCGGTGGGAGTGCCGGAGGCAACAATGGTGCCCTTATCCATGATGTAGACATGGTTGGCCAGCGCCTCGGCTTCGTCAATGAAGTGAGTGGTCAGCACCACGCTGACACCGTCGTTTCGGAGGGCGCACATAAGATCCCACACCATGTGGCGTGATTGGGCATCCATGCTGCCGTTGGTTCGTCAAGAAATACCAGCTCGGGGCGCCCCACCAAGGCGCAAGCCAGCGATAAACGCTGCTGCTGACCACCGGACAGCCGTCGATAAGAGGTGCGGGAGTGCTTTGACAACCCGACCATATCCAGCAACCACTCAGTGTCCATGGGATTGGCACTGTACGAGGCCACCAAGTTCAACATTTCGCGCACCCGAATACCCGGGTACGCGCCACCGCCTTGAAGCATGATGCCGATACGTCGCCGGACGTCATCAGGCTGGGCCGTTGGGTCTGTGCCAAGAACACGGATGTTGCCAGATGTGGGGTGAATAAAACCCTCACACATTTCAATCGTAGTGGTTTTACCTGCACCGTTCGGGCCCAGCAACGCCACCACGTCGGCCTGTTCGACGCGTAAAGAAATATCGTTAACTGCAACCAGTTGCCCAAACACTTTCGTCACATTGGTGATCTCCAATGCGGGTGCCGTGGACGAATCGTCGGCGCGCGGTGCGGATGAAGCAGTAGTCACGAAAAGCTAGTTTAGGCCAACGATGCCACGTCGGCGCAGTAGGCTCCATCCAACGGCTAGGAGAATAATGAAACTTATGGCTGATGCAAGGTAAATAGACACCACCGTCGCCCCCGGTAACGCCAATCCGCGAGGAAGAACAAAAAAACTCATCAACGAGGAATACGCCACCGCCGAAATCCTAAATGCGGGCCTGTTCGCCCAGGCAGCCAGCGGAAGAATCGCCCACAACATGTACCACGGGTGCACCACAGGAAACAACACCACCAGCACAAACGTGGACACCCCCAACGCGCCTACCGGGTGAATGCGGCCCAAAAACGTGGCAAACAACATGCGAATCATCACAAACCCCGAAATGCTCACACCGACCGCGCGAGTAAGCATGATGGTGGCATCCGTGTGATCGCCCAAACCCAGCAGCATTCCCATAAACCCACCAAGTACACCAATGTCAGTGGTAATGGACATCCAACTGCGAATCGTGGCCGCACCACCCTGACCAGTGACCCACCCCAAATTAATCCCCGATAGCGCAGTCACCGCCGCGACAGTGGCCACAGCAATAGCCACTTGCACCACGATTGCTACTGCAAGCGCACAAAGAGCGTGTCGATCCGTCAAACTTCGAGCACTATTGAGCACACCGAAGCGGGCGTCGTGGCTCCACCGCAAATACCAGTGCCGCGCCACATACATCCCCAGGAAACCCAGCGCCAGAAAGCCAGTGACCTTGACTAGACCCGCCATAGTGATCAGCACACCGCCCAGAGCAAAAAGACCCCACTTTGTACCCGCGGTAAGTAACAATCTGACCAGTCAGACTGTCGTGAGGGACATAACCGTCCAGAGCACGCAAACCCAGCTCCAAACCCACCAACGCACAGCCTAGAAGAATAGCCTCGTTATGAATCCCGCCAATCAAGTGCAAAATACTCAACGGATTCAGGATGGCCAGCCATAACGCAGCTTGCGGGGTGACCTTACAACGACGCGCCAAATTTGTCACAGCCCACGCGGTAGCAACCACGAAAACGATTGAGACGGCGCGATGAGCGTACACGCCCCACACAACACTATCGTTAGTGATCACGCTAATCACCGCCGCAATACCCAACGCCACCGGCCCATAGGGCGACGGTGAATGAGCCCAAATAAACGGCACAGACCGCACCAACGGATGCTCAGGCCCCAACACATCAATAGGACCCGCACTATAAGGGTCCAAGCCGTGCGCGACAATAGACCCCTGGGCGATATAAGAATAAATATCCTGTGTAAAAAGCGGCGCAGACAACGCAATCGGAGTCACCCACGCCGCAAAGGTACGGCGCAGCATCGACATGGGAACTCGCGCCGGGGTATTACGCCGAATAGTTATCGAGGCTCCCACAAACGGTGCCATCAGAACCCACGACAGCACCATAAAACCCACGCCCACCAGCACAACCACTGACGCAGTTTGCATCATCCGCGTCATCAAACTGCCGCCAGGAAAAAACGTGAACGTGTTTTCCAATACTGGTAGGGCGCCCGCGCCCAGCGCCCCAAATGCCAACATCAACGCGCCGAATGTGCCCATGAGGCGGAGCACGATGAACCTGCGCATTTCGTCATGCGTCAACTGGTGGCGCTTGACTTGCTTGCTCTTATCGACGTCCGTCGTGGTTGCCGTGGTGATGCCCGAGGCGGTGTCGTGCAAGTGCGCAGCGCGTGACCCGGCTGTCCCGAGATGAGGTAACTCTTGGATAAACGAGCGCCAAAGCTCCAACACTGGTTGTTTCCTGGGACGTTTCACGCACTCATTGTACGTGGGATGAAGTGCGGTCACGACAACTCCGTAGTACCGCAGATGGTACTGGTGTCCTTGTCATGCCACGCTCCACGAGTGGGGATTGATGCAGGGGGCTTAGCATTGGCCAGCGAATTAAATTAAAGAACACTAGTGTTGTGTAATATAGGTTGTCGGTTCACGGCATAGGAGCCTTGAGACGACATCTGCGTAAGGAGGTAAAACGCATGGCAGCACAGCCCGAAGCACGGTCTACCGACGGTGAAACTCGGCGACAGATCATGCTCCTCCTGCTCAAGCACAGTCCCCTCAGCGCCTCCGATATTGGTGACCACTTGGGCCTGTCTGCCGCAGGTGTACGACGACACCTTGACAACCTGGTTGAAGACGAACTGGCGGAAATCATCCCCACACGCCCTCATCCAGGTAGTGGCCGTGGCCGCGGCAGACCAGCGAATCCTTCCGGCTTACAGACAAAGGTCGTGCCCACTTTGGGCACGACTATGACTCGCTGGCCGCACTCGCCATCACCGCCCTTCGGGACGCTGGTGGCGACGAAGCGGTACGGCAATTTGCGCGCGATCGCATCGCCGCCATCCTTGAGGATGTTGTGCCTGCAGGAAGCACGGAAGAATCCATTGAGGCAACAGCCCGCGCCCTCATGGATGCGTTCAGCGCACATGGATACGCCACGACTGTCCACAATGCAGGTGGTGGTGTGCAAATCTGCCAGCATCATTGCCCAATCTCACACGTTGCTTCCGAATTTCCGGAACTGTGTGAGGCTGAACATGAAGCAATTGCGGAGCTATTGGGACAACATGTGCAGCCGCTCGCCACCATCATTGATGGACACGGCGTCTGCACCACCAACATCCCACCAAAAATCTCACTTTGACCCCCATTAACCACACTCCTGATGAAAGGAGCGGTACATGACTCAGGCAAACCCTGCCGCACCCCAAACAGATGAAGAAATCATCCAGTCCATTGGTGCCTACAACTACGGCTGGCACGACTCTGATGACGCTGGTGCTTCAGCACGCCGCGGTCTCGACGAAGAAGTCGTCGCCGATATTTCCGCCAAGAAAAACGAGCCGGAATGGATGCTGGAAAACCGCCTCAAAGCGCTGAGCATTTTTGAGAAAAAGCCCCTACCAACCTGGGGAGCGGACCTATCAGACATTGATTTCGATAACATCAAGTACTTTGTGCGGTCCACTGAGCAACAAGCAACCACCTGGGAGGACCTGCCCGAGGACATCAAAAACACCTACGACCGCCTCGGCATCCCTGAGGCCGAGAAACAGCGCCTCGTTGCAGGTGTTGCTGCCCAGTATGAATCCGAAGTCGTGTACCACCAGATCCGCCAAGACCTCGAAGAAAAAGGCGTGATCTTCCTTGACACCGACACGGCCCTGCGCGAACACGAAGAGCTGTTCCGCGAGTATTTTGGCACCGTCATTCCCGCCGGCGACAATAAATTCGCCGCCCTTAACACAGCGGTGTGGTCGGGTGGATCGTTCGTTTATGTTCCCAAAGGTGTGCATGTTGACATCCCGCTCCAGGCGTACTTCCGCATCAACACGGAAAACATGGGGCAGTTTGAACGCACCCTCATCATTGTGGATGAAGACGCTTACGTGCACTACGTCGAAGGCTGCACCGCACCTATCTACAAATCCGACTCGCTACATTCCGCGGTCGTCGAGATCATTGTCAAAAAGGGCGGTCGGTGCCGGTACACCACTATCCAAAACTGGTCGAACAACGTCTACAACCTGGTTACCAAACGCACCAAGTGCGAAGAAGGTGCCACCATGGAATGGGTTGATGGAAATATTGGCTCCAAGGTCACCATGAAATACCCCGCCGTATGGATGACTGGTCCCCACGCCAAGGCGAAGTGCTTTCCGTTGCCTTTGCTGGTGAAGGCCAATTCCAAGACACCGGCGCAAAAATGGTACACATGGCGCCTTACACATCCTCCAATATTGTCTCCAAATCCGTCGCGCGCAGCGGCGGTCGCGCCGCCTACCGTGGACTCGTACAGATCAACAAAGATGCACACCACTCCACCTCCAACGTGGAATGCGATGCCCTCCTTGTTGACAACATCTCCAGGTCAGACACCTACCCTTACAACGACATCCGCAACGACCATGTTTCGCTTGGACACGAAGCAACCGTCTCCCAAGTCTCGGAAGACCAACTGTTCTACCTCATGAGCCGCGGCATTGCAGAAGATGAAGCCATGGCTATGATCGTCCGCGGATTCGTCGAGCCCATTGCCAAAGAGCTCCCCATGGAATACGCCCTTGAACTGAACCGCCTCATCGAACTGCAAATGGAAGGATCGGTGGGTTAGTCCAATGACAACAGTCAAAAACGCCACGTACCACAACAACAAAGGCGACTTGTTCAGCTCTTTCGACGTCAATGACTTTGACATTCCCAAGGGCCGGGACGAAGTATGGCGGTTTGTCCCACTTCGACGCCTCCGGGGACTTCATGACGGTACTTTTGCTCCTGTCGAGGCACCCGACGTTCGCTTCGATATCCCTGAGACCGCCAACGGGGTCACCACCGAAGCGCTCGCTGTTGGTGACCCACGCCTTGGCCGTGCAGGAGCACCCGTTGACCGTGTTTCCGCACAAGCATGGAGCGCCATGAAAGGCGGGCAACTACTCAAGTTTGCTAAAAACACCGTCAACACTGATGCCGTCACCGTCACAGTCACTGGTCGTGGCGATGACGTAACCACCTTTGGTGCTCTTGTCATCGAGGTGGAAGAAGGCGCTGAAGCTGTAGTCAACCTCCACTTTGTCGGCTCTGGTACGCATGCCGACAACCACGAATACCTGATTGGAGACAACGCTCGACTGACAGTTGTCATTCACGAAGACTGGAACGATGATGCCGTGCATCTGGCCAGCGAACGCGCTGTCCTGGGACGCGATTCAGTATTCCGCCACAATGTTGCCTGCTTCGGTGGCGGTGTCGTGCGACTCGTTCCACAGGTGAAATTCACCGCGCCAGGTGGTGATGCTGAACTGTTAGGTGTCTACTTCGCCGACACCGGGCAGTTTTTCGAACAGCGTCTTCTTGTGGACCATGCCGTTCCGAATTGTCGCTCCAATGTCCTGTACAAAGGCGCATTGCAGGGTGATGCTAGTTCCACACTGCCGGAAGCCCGCACCGCCTGGGTTGGCGATGTGTTGATTCGGTCCAACGCGCAAGGCACTGACACGTACGAAACCAACCGCAACCTTGTGCTCACGGATGGTGCCCGCGCCGATGCCGTGCCGAACCTGGAAATTGAGACGGGCGAAATCACCGGTGCAGGGCACGCGGCCACAGTGGGACGCTTTGATGACGAGCAGCTGTTTTATCTGTGCTCACGTGGTATCTCCACAGAGCAGGCCCGCCGTTTGATTGTGCGTGGATTCTTCTCTGAGTGATCAACCGTATTCCCATTCCGACCGTGCGCGAGGAACTTGAACACCGCGTCGCCGCAGAACTTGAAGGCACTCAGCTGTAGCCTGCGTGCCGCATGCCTTACCCATATTCTTCAAAAGGAACACTATGAGCACTCTTGAAATTCGCAACCTCACCGCCCAGGTTCGCCCAACCGATGAGTCCACTGAGCCGAAAGAAATTCTCAAAGGCGTCAACCTGACCATTAACTCGGGCGAAACCCATGCCATCATGGGTCCCAATGGATCTGGCAAGTCAACCCTGTCTTACACGCTGGCAGGCCACCCGAAGTATGAAGTCACCGGCGGTGAAGTCCTGCTTGATGGTGAAAATCTGCTGGACATGGACGTTGATGAGCGCGCTAAAGCAGGTTTATTCCTGGCTATGCAGTACCCGATCGAAGTCCCTGGCGTATCCATGGCAAACTTCCTGCGTACTGCAGCGACTGCCGTCCGAGGCGAAGCCCCGAAGCTGCGCGAGTGGGTGAAGGAAGTCCGTGAAGCCCAGGATGAGTTGGTTATTGATAAGGCTTTTTCCGAGCGTTCTGTCAATGAAGGTTTCTCCGGCGGCGAGAAGAAACGCCACGAAATTCTGCAACTTGGTTTGCTAAAGCCAAAGTTCGCGGTGTTGGACGAGACCGACTCGGGCCTGGACGTTGATGCGTTGCGGGTTGTGTCCGCCGGTATTAATAACTACAAAGAGCGCAACGATGGTGGCGTGCTGATGATTACCCACTACAAGCGCATCTTGAACTATGTGAAGCCTGATTTTGTTCACGTGTTTGCTGACGGCAAGATCGTCACGTCGGGTGGTCCTGAGCTTGCCGACCAGCTGGAAGAACACGGCTACGATCGTTTCCTGTGATGACCAACGCTAACTTTCTAGACGTTGATGCTGTGCGGGCGCAGTTTCCCATCCTCGCCCGCACAGTCCGCCATGGTAACCCGCTGGTGTACCTGGACTCTGGTGCGACATCGCAACGCCCAGAAGTGGTCTGGCGCGCCGAGGAGAATTTTGTCCTGAGTACCAATGCACCTGTGCATCGTGGAGCTTATTCATTGGCCGAGGAAGCTACCGATGCCTACGAAAAGGCACGCGTGACCATCGCTGATTTTGTCGGCGCAGATTCAGATGAACTGGTGTTTACCAAAAATGCAACGGAGGCGCTCAACCTTGTTGCGTTTGTACTTGGCGACGACCGCGCGGGTGCCCACCGTGTTCAGGCTGGGGACACCGTCGTGGTCACGGAACTAGAGCACCACGCCAACTTGGTTCCATGGCAGGAATTGTGCCGTAGAACTGGCGCGACGTTGAAATGGTATGGGCTGACTAATGATGGCCGTATTGACCTGGATTCCTTGGAACTCGACGATACGGTTAAGGTTGTGGCGTTTACCCATCAGTCAAATGTGACTGGTGCTGTTGCTGATGTTGCAGAGATTGTGCGCCGAGCACGTAGCGTCAATGCTTTAACAGTGTTGGATGCTTGCCAGTCAGTTCCACACATGCCGGTGAATTTCCACGATTTAGTGTAGATTTTGCTGCGTTTTCCGGGCACAAGATGTGCGGCCCCAGCGGCGTGGGCGTGCTTTACGCGCGTGATCCGCTGCTGAAAGAGCTTCCGCCGTTTTTGACAGGCGGCTCCATGATCGAAAAAGTGACCATGGAGGGGAGCACGTTTACCGAACCACCACAACGCTTTGAAGCTGGGACCCAAATGACCAGCCAGGTCGTTGGATTGGCGGCTGCAGCAGAGTTCCTTAATGGTGTAGGGATGGAGGCTGTTGCAGCGCACGAGCACGACCTCATTGTGTACGCCTTGGAACAACTGCAAGGTATTGACGGTCTCACCATTATTGGTCCCACCACAGCCGAACAGCGTGGAAGCGCAGTGAGCTTTGTCGTTGATGGTATTCACCCGCATGACCTGGGACAGGTGCTTGACGATTACGGTGTATCTATCCGCGTTGGCCACCATTGTGCGTGGCCCGTGCACCGCGCCGTAGGTGCTCAAGCCACCGCACGTGCATCCTTTTACCTGTACAACACACGTGAGGAGATTGATGCACTCGTTCATGCGATCACCAAGGCTCAGGAATTTCGGAGTTGCGCGATGAAGTTAGAACAGATGTATCAAGAGGTCATTCTGGACCATTACAGGCATCCACAACATCGTGGGCTGCGCGACCCCTTCGATGCTGAAGTGCACCACGTCAATACGTCTTGTGGAGACGAACTGACGCTTCGAGTAAAACTGTCCGCCGACGGCACTATCGTGGACGACGTGTCCTATGAAGCAGAGGGATGCTCAATTAGCCAGGCATCCACTTCGGTGATGGCCGAGGAAATTGTCGGCCGCCCAGTGGAGGAAGCGATGGACAAGCTTGCCGAATTTGAGCGCATGATTACCTCCCGTGGACAGGTGGACGGCGATGAAGAGATCATTGGCGATGGGGTGGCGTTTTCTGGGGTTTCCCAATACCCGGCGCGCGTGAAATGTGCATTGTTAGGATGGAAAGCTTTTCAGGCTGCAACAGCCGACGCTTTGGAGGATAAATGATTGAAGAACATGAGCTGCCTGAGGACCGTAGCGACCAGCTGGAGGATAAAGTCAAGCCGGAGCAGTCCGACAAGGATCTTGCTCTAGCCGCAGATGTTGAAGAATACATGCGCGACGTGATTGACCCGGAACTGGGCATTAACGTTGTGGATCTGGGCTTGGTCTATGACATTTGGATTGAAAATGATACGGAAGCTGTCGTTGAGATGACGCTGACGTCGCCTGCCTGTCCACTGACAGATGTGCTGGAAGACCAAGCACAGAATGCTGTGGTGATGAACGGTATCGCCTCGAAACTCACGCTGAAGTGGGTATGGATGCCACCGTGGGGTCCCCACATGATTACCGAAGATGGGCGCGAACAACTCCGCGCCCTGGGATTCTCGGTTTAGGCAATCATGCGCAGGCAGCGCCGCTTGAGCGCAGGGCTTGCGGCGCGGAACATTCTTATCATGGCGGCAACGCTTCCACGCCAGCATCCAAGCTGGAGGAAGCGTTGTTGCTGTGCGGGGGAAAGCTGAAAAAGCAGCTCAAGGAAGGTGCACTGTTCCGTTGCGGTAAGGCTCAGTAAGACTGTTTGCGCGCGGCGAAGCAGCCACTGATCGCATCGGAAGCCGATTGAATGCCAGGGGAGAGATCGGTGTGTGGAAAGCGCGTCTAGGGTGGCGTCGACAAGCCTCAAAGCAGTGCCAACACTGTACCCAGTCACTGGGTTAATAAAACCCGCCCGTGCGCCGAAGGGAATGGCGGGACCCCGGTATGGCGCACTACCCAATGAAAACAGGACGTGTTCGATCCGCCCGCAGGCGGTGACACCACGGGCGTAAAGCCGTGATTCCAGCTCGCCCCAGGCAACAGGTGCTGCAGTGATGAGGATGGTTTCCTCGTGGAGCATTCCGTGTGGGGTGGGGACTGCGTAGAGGAATGTGGGTGGGTAATCCTCACTGATGGGACGCAGGTCCATCCAGGTGGCGTTGGTGGAGGGGGCATCGACAAACGTGCCGAGCGCCTGTTGCACTGGTAGGGACGGGTCGGGGAGAGGGCCGCGGGCGTCGATAACCCAGCGTGCTCGGTAGGTAGTGCCCTGTGTGGTGACGGTGTGGGCGTCGATAATGGTGGCGTCAGCGCAGAGGGTGGGGAAGGTGACAAGTGCCGCTCGCCAAGCTGCTGTATCAATGACGGCGTACTCCTGCCCGAGGTTATGCCTACTCAGTGCGTGTGCGGCGGGGGTGCTTCGGATGACTGGAAGGTGCGCAAGCCACGTGGGAATGTCGCTAACCCAGATGCCCAGCGTCTTATCCCAGCTAGTGGTTGGGTCGATGCCCAGAACGCGCCAGCCGTAGTGTGTGGCTGCACGATACGCGAGGGCTGCACCGGCGGGGCCAAGTCCGACGACGATGAGGTCAACATCCATAGGCGGGCCTCCTTAGCTACCGGGTTGTGCTACAGCATACGCTGCCTGCGAGCATGGTTCGGCTAAACTGTCTGATCGTGATTGTGACCAATGATTGTGAAGTCCGCGTGGGTGCCCGTACTCTGCTTCATGCGCCTGGCCAGTATCTGCGGGTACAACCTGGTGACCGTATTGGGCTTGTTGGTCGCAACGGTGCAGGCAAAACCACAACAATGCGGATTTTGGCTGGTGAGTCTGAGCCGTATGGGGGGTCAGTGACACGGTCTGGTCCGGTGGGGTACCTGCCGCAGGATTCCAGGGAAGGCAATCTGGAGCAATCGGCGCGTGACCGCGTCCTGTCGGCGCGGGGTTTGGAGCAGATCATGGCATCCATGGAGCGTCAGCAGGAGGTTATGGAAACCACCACCGATGACCGCAAGCGCGATGCTGCGATCAGAAAGTACTCTCGGTTGGAGGAACAATACCACCAGCTTGGCGGGTACGAGGCATCCTCGGAAGCCGCCCGAATTTGCGACGCCCTGGGGCTGCCCGCACGCATTTTAGACCAGCAACTTTCCACGCTCTCAGGCGGCCAACGACGCCGTGTTGAACTGGCGCGAATCTTATTTTCCGCCTCCGGTGGCTCGGGTAAATCCACCACGACACTGCTTCTTGATGAACCCACCAACCACCTTGACGCTGATTCCATCACCTGGCTGCGCGATTTCCTATCCAAGCACGAGGGTGGTTTGATCATGATTTCCCACGACGTTGAACTTCTTGATGCCGTGTGCAACAAGGTCTGGTTCCTAGATGCCGTGCGCGGTGAAGCCGACGTGTACAACATGGGCTGGGCGCAATACCAGGACGCTCGAGCGACAGACGAGGCGCGGCGCCGTCGGGAACGCGCCAACGCTGAAAAGAAGGCCAGCGCGTTACGCAAACAAGCGGCGAAGTTGGGGGCAAAGGCCACGAAGGCAGCCGCTGCGAAGCAAATGGTTGCGCGCGCCGACAAGCTCATGGGCGAACTGGACGAGGTGCGGATTGCTGACCGAGTAGCGCATATTACTTTCCCCGAACCCTCGCCGTGCGGAAAAACCCCGTTGAACGCGACGGGACTGACTAAAATGTATGGTTCTCTGGAGGTATTTGCGGGCGTTGACTTAGCTATTGATCGTGGTTCCCGTGTTGTTGTGTTGGGCTTTAACGGTGCAGGTAAAACCACGTTATTGAAGCTCCTCGCCGGAGTAGAACGCACCGACGGCGAGGGCGGCATTGTGTCTGGGCATGGGCTCAAAATCGGATACTTTGCGCAGGAACACGACACGATTGACCCAGAGGCCTCAGTGTGGGAAAACACTATCCGCGCCTGCCCTGACGCTGGCGAACAGGACCTGCGCGGCCTGCTAGGTGCATTCATGTTCTCCGGAGAGCAGCTGCAGCAGCCTGCTGGCACACTATCCGGTGGTGAGAAAACTCGACTGGCCTTGGCAGCGTTAGTGTCGTCTCGAGCTAATGTCCTGCTTCTTGACGAACCAACCAACAACCTTGATCCCATCTCCCGTGAACAGGTTCTCGACGCCCTGCGTACCTATAAAGGTGCGATTGTCTTGGTCACCCATGACCCTGGTGCAGTGAAGGCGCTGAACCCAGAGCGCGTGATTATATTGCCAGATGGTGTAGAAGACCTGTGGAATGACGATTACATGGAGATTGTCGAGCTTGCGTAGCTTAACACTTGTTAGGAACTCACCCCTGTGACCTAAGCACTATCCTTTATCGCGAGGGGTAAGTCGCATAAGTACCCCTTTTGTGGTGTGTCTATCTAATTAAATTCAAAGTAGAAGATTGTTTACCTTACGAAATGGTAAAGGTGCTTTTATGTGTAGCACTACACTTTAACATTCCATTTCACGATGCAATTATATTGTATGCTTCCTTTATAGTACTTTTGCTAATAAATGTCCGAGGGTAAAAGTAGCTATTATTCGACCTCATTTTTTTCATAAAAACGCTTGATGCTTTGTTCAAAACGGGTCACAATAAAAGAGCATCTACAGCAACATAAAGAAAACTGCGGCGCCGGTAAAGGATCGGGATTGTAGCACTATGTGGGGCTATAGGCCGGGGTTTTCGCTACCGACCATATTGGGGAGAAAGGATCTAAAGATGCCTAAGAAAATGCTTTATAAGGCCGCAGTGGTGGGTGCATCGGTTGCCGCAGCGACTGCGCTCATGACGCCAGCTGTCTCTGCGCAAACAAAGTTCCCTGTCGATCTCGGCGGAATCGTCACTGTGAATTACCGCGACGACCACAACCAGTTCTGTGTAACCACGCAGAACGGCGGCTCAGCAAAAGTCCACCTCTCACCACGTGTTCCAGGACAAGGACCGGTCAAGGAATTCGTTGTTGAACCATACTCCACCGGCTGCGCCTTCTTAGGTGAGGCCCGTGAGAACACCGAATACAGGTGGCATGTCGACGGCTACTACTGGGCTGACGGCAGCGGCACGTTCCTCACCTAACATCCTCGCCGCTGTCTCATACGCGGGTTCACACTGCTCCTTGTTAAGAAGTGAGCGCGAACCCGCGTTTTCTGTCATAGTGGGGGCTATGTCAGAACACAAGAAGGCAATAATCATCGGTGGTCATGGGCATGTGGCGCTTTTTCTCGCCCCGCTCTTGGTAAACCACGGCTTTGACGTGACCTCGGTGGTACGCAACCCAGACCATGTCGCAGAGGTTGAACAAACAGGGGCAACAGCTAAGGTTGCCGACATCGCAGTCTTGGATGCTGTTGCTTGGGACGAACTTCTTGCTGACACTGATGTGGTGGTCTGGTCAGCTGGCGCTGGCGGTAAGGGTGGGCCGGATGCTACGTATGCCATTGACCGCGATGCGGCTATAGCGTCTATCAACGCCGCGACACGCGCGAGCACCCCGCCGCGCTACATCATGGTGAGCTTTGTGGGATCGTTGACTGACTTCTTTGAACAAAAACACCCGCTGTACCACTACGCGCTGGCCAAGCGCGTAGCTGATGAGGCGCTACTTGATTCACCCCTGGAGAGCATCATCCTCGGGCCAACAACCCTCAACCACAACGCCGCAGGTGGAGTGAAGGTCTTTGACAGCACCAAGTCTTCTGGCGGTACGACTTCCCGTGAGTTAGTCGCCCAGGTCGCAGCAGCTGCTGCGACTGCCAAGCACGTGCCGCAAGGCGATGCCCGCGTACTGGAGTTTTGCGACGGCGACACCCCAGTCGCCGACCTGTTTAGCTAGCGCGCTGATACCGTGACCGGAAATTTTGGAGCAACAGATTATCCACTGTGAGGTCGGCGCGAAAAGCCTCGTCGGCGATGCGGTGGTACTCGCTGGGATCGTAATAGCCGTTGTCGCGATAAATACGTAGGCGCTGGGCAAATGTCTCCGGTTCTAGCTCTGGATGAAATTGCGTAACGTAGACATTGTTGTTGAGGCGGTACATCTGAATCGGACATGCCTGGCCACGCACCAGATGCACGGCACCATCGGGTACCGCATCGGCAGCCTCGACATGGCCAACCAGGGTGGAAAGGAGTCAGGCATCCCCGCGAACAGTGGATCATCCTTTGCTTCGTCGGTAACGAAGACCGTGATACATGAGGGGGTTTCGTTATAGGTGCGGCTCAGCGGTGCATCAAGTGCTAACGCGACCAAACCAATGCCATAACACGTGGCAAACAGCGGAAAATCCTGGTCAATGATTCTGCGAATAAGCGCAATGAGCTCGGACTCCACGCGGCGTTGATTATCGGACTTATCCTCATCACTGGCGTTAAATGGGCCGCCCCCAAGAATCACTCCAGAATAATCAGAAAAATCAATGTCAGGCAGTGATGTTTCGTTGACCCGGATCTGCACGAGCTCCTCGGGGGAGAGGTCCATAATAGTGCGGAAAGAGTGATATTCCGCAGTAACCGCCTCACGTTCTGGACGGGTGCTAAGGAGCAGGAATGGCAGCTGGGGTGTTGGCATGGTCAGGCGAGTCCGTCCTAGGTGATGTGATGCGGCCAAGCTCCTCGCAGTGGGCCACAAAGTTACGCAGTATCTGATGTGAGTAGCGGGTATCTACTGTTTTTATGCTGGCGACGATACTATCAAAATCCTCGGGGGAGAAGTAGCCATAGTCAAAATAAAAACGCATACGAGTTTCCAGCGCAGCCGCGTCCATTTCAGCATGAAACTGGGATGCCCATGTCGTGTCGTTGGCGCGATACAGCTGGATCGGGCAGTTGGGCCCGGTAGCAAAGAAGCGTTGCTGACGATGGTAACGCCACAACGTTTTCCGTGTGACCAGTGAGTACTTCAAAGCGAGTGGGCAGGGATGCCATAAGTGGGTCAGCTATGGCCTCAGGGGTCAGTTCGACGATGGAGGCACTGGACTCTTCCGGGTGAGTGCGCCCAACCTTTCCACCTTTGAGATGTGCGACCAGGCTGGCACCGAAGCAGATGAACATCACGGGGATCGGGGCGTCGATGAGCGTGGCCAATTGTGCGTGAACGTGCTGTTGCTCGGTGGAGTAGTGTGCTGTGGTGACATTGAATGGGCTACCGCCCACAATGACCCCATCGAAGCCGGAAAGTGGTCCGATGGAGGCGGTTTCCGAATCCAGCATGCGGTGAGTAAGTTCCTGTGGTGTGAGGCCGGTTGCGTGAAGAAAATCCTGGTATTCGGCCGCAGCAACGTCCGCACCGTGTCGTGGAGACACCAAGAGAAGAGAAACCATACCGAGCAGTCTAGTCGGTATGGTATCAGCACTAGAAAATCGCAGCTAGCGGCGATTACTGCGGACCGAATCTTCCACAACATCCAGCACTTGAGTCAAGTTTCCGTCGAGGCTCCTGAGGCCATGCGAGAGATGAAACCATCCATGACGGTTTCAAGGAACGTGTGTAAAACCTCAACGGGGACATCAGTGCGCATGCGGCCTGCATGAGCATTGGATTGCAGGCGGTGGTGCACGGCATCGTCAAGAATGGCTTGGTGTTCCTGCCAGCGGGCCTGAAAGACGGGATCGGTGCGCCGCAGTCGGGTGATTTCCAACCTGGTCAGCAACCAATCGTAGCGTTCCGGGTGGGCGAGCATGTCGCGCATCACTTCCACCAATCCTTCCCGAGCAACAACATCAGCCATGCGGCGGGAATCCTCGCGGGCTAGCGCGAGGAAAAGGTTTTCCTTATCGGCAAAATGATGGAAGATTGCGCCACGAGACTTGCCTGTGGCTTCCTCTAGGCGACGCACCGTCGCCCCCTCGTAACCATGCTCGGCAAAGCACCTACGCGCACCTTCAAGGATGTCTTTGCGGCGCTGCGTCAAGTCTGAACTGCTGACCTTAGGCACAACACGGTCCTCCTCTGGTGATGGTGCGCAAAAACTGTGGGGGCTGAGGTAGCCAGCCCCCACGGGGATGCTTCGGCGGGGCTATGCCCAACTGGTTAAGCCGAGTTTAGCTTTTCGCCATGTTTCGAAGCACGAACTGCAAAATACCACCATTGCGGTAGTAGTCGGCCTCGCCAGGCGTGTCGATGCGAACCACCGCATCGAACTCCACAACAGAACCGTTGTCCTTGGTGGCAGTGACTTTCACGGTCTTGGGGGTGACGCCGTTGTTGAGTTCTTCGATGCCTTCAATATCAAAGACCTCCGTGCCGTCCAGCCCCAGTGACTCGTGAGATTCACCGGCGGGGAACTGCAACGGGATAACGCCCATTCCGATCAGGTTGGAGCGGTGAATGCGCTCGAAGGATTCGGTGATCACCGCTTTGACACCCAGCAGGTTTGTGCCCTTGGCGGCCCAGTCGCGGGACGAACCCGTGCCGTATTCCTTGCCGCCGAGGACAACCAGTGGGATGCCGGCTTTTTTGTAGTTCTCGCAGGCATCGAAAATGAAGGATTGCGGCCCGCCGTCCTGGGTGAAGTCGCGCGTGTAGCCACCGGCGACATCCACCAGCTGGTTTTGAAGGCGAATGTTGGCAAAAGTACCACGCATCATTACTTCGTGGTTGCCACGACGGGATCCCAGGGAGTTGTAGTCGTTGCGGGCAACGCCGTTGTCATCCAGGTATTGCGCCGCAGGGGTACCGGGTTTGATGGAGGAGGCGGGGGAGATGTGGTCTGTGGTCACCGAGTCGCCCAATTTGGCCAGTACACGGGCACCCTTGATGTCCGTGACCGGTTCTGGTTCCATGGTCATGCCATCAAAGTACGGTGCCTTACGGATGTAGGTGGATTTCTCATCCCAATCGAAGGTTTTGCCCTCTGGGGTAGGCAGGTTCTGCCAAGTTTCATCACCCAAGAACACATCGGCGTAGTCTGCTTCGTAGAGTTCACGGGAAATTGCGGACTCGATGGTTCCCTCAATTTCCTCGGTGGATGGCCAAATGTCGGTCAGGAAGACGTCGTTTCCGTCCTGATCCTGGCCCAAAGGCTGGGTAGCAAAATCAAAGTCCATGGTGCCCGCAATGGCGTAGGCAATGACCATAATCGGGGAGGCCAAGTAGTTCATCTTCACATCGGGGGAGATGCGGCCCTCAAAGTTGCGGTTGCCTGACAGTACAGCCGTGGCGGTGAGGTCATACTCGTTGATGGCCTGGGAGACTTCCTCGGGGAGCGGACCAGAGTTACCAATACAGGTGGTGCATCCGAAGCCTGCGAGGTAGAAGCCCAAAGCCTCCAGATCCTTCCACAGGTCAGCGCGCTTGTAGTAGCCATCCACAACCTGGGAACCAGGGGCGCAAATGGTCTTGACCCACGGCTTTGCCTTCAGTCCTTTTTCGTTGGCCTTGCGTGCGATCAAGCCGGCACCAATCATCACCGAGGGGTTGGAGGTGTTGGTACATGAGGTGATGGAGGCGATGGCCACCATGCCGTGATCCAGCGTGTACTCGCCGCCCCGCGGGGAGTGAACAACCACCGGGCGGGAGGCACGGCCGTCGACACCCTCTGCTGCGGATTCGCCGTGGCCTGCGCGGGAGGAATTGTAGTTAGGTTCGCCAGCCGGGCCCAGGTCTACCGGCTCAAATGTGCCGTCTTCGCCCAGGTAGTTCGGCAGGTCAGTGCGGAACTGCTGCTTGGCCTCCGAGAGCAAAATACGATCCTGGGGACGCTTCGGACCGGCGATGGAGGGTACCACCGTGGAAAGGTCCAGCTCAAGGTACTCGGAGTACGTCGCCTCAGGGGTGTTCTCATCCAGCCACATGCCCTGAGCCTTGGCGTAAGCTTCAACCAATGCAATCTGCTCTTCAGATCGACCGGTCAGGCGCATGTACTTGGTGGTCTGCTCGTCGATGGGGAACATGGCACACGTCGAGCCGAACTCAGGAGACATGTTGCCAATGGTGGCGCGGTTGGCCAGCGGCACAGCCTTCACACCAGAGCCATAGAATTCTACAAACTTCTGGACCACGCCGTGCTCGCGCAGCATTTCCGTAATGGTCAACACCACATCGGTGGCAGTAACGCCGGCTGGGATTTCACCAGTCAGTTTGAAGCCAACAACGCGGGGGATCAGCATGGACACCGGCTGACCCAGCATAGCGGCCTCTGCCTCAATGCCACCCACGCCCCAGCCGAGAATACCCAGACCGTTTTCCATGGTGGTGTGGGAGTCGGTACCAATGCACGTATCCGGGTAGGCGAGGCCATTATTGTCAAACACCACGCGGGCGAGGTTTTCAATATTCACTTGGTGCACAATGCCGGTTCCAGGCGGCACTACGCGGAAGTTGGAAAACGCCTTGGATCCCCACCGCAGGAACTGATAACGCTCTTCATTGCGTTCGTATTCAATGTCGACGTTGGTGGACAAAGCGTCAGAGTTGCCGAAAGCCTCAATGATTACCGAGTGGTCAATCACCATCTCTGCGGGGTTCAGCGGGTTCACCTTGTCGGGGTCACCGCCAAGAGTTTTCACCGCTTCACGCATGGTGGCAAGGTCAACCACACAAGGGACACCAGTAAAGTCCTGCATCAACACCCGGGCCGGGGTGAACTGGATCTCAATGCTTGGTTCTGCAGTGGGATCCCAGTTGGCAATAGCCTCAATATGCTCTGTGGTGATGTTCGCGCCGTCCTCGGTGCGCAGAAGATTCTCCCCGAGAACCTTCAACGAATAGGGCAGCTTCTCCATACCAGGCACAGCGCTCAGCGCGAAGTACTCATAAGACTTCTCGCCAACTTCCAGTGTGCTTTTGGCGTTGAAGGAGTTTTTGCTATCGGTCACAGTTAGCTCCACTTCCTTAAAAAACTAGGGTGAGTCACACACCGGCAAATCCTTGATGTGGCTGGAATCGGTGCGTGATCAGTGCGTAAACGGACACCCGTGAAGGGCATCATGGTGATTCCGCCTGAAGGAAACCCCAGGATGAATCCTCATGATCGTTTGCTATTATCTTAACAGTACAAGCGTTCTGTTGCGGAATTTTGCGGCTTACGCCCTTAAAAATACCCCCGATTAAGGGAAAGATAACCCCCATCAACAGCAGCAATCGTCAATCTTGCACCTCCGGCACCCACGCGCGCCAAGGCGTAACACGACACCGTGTCCCTCAATCGCCACGCTCACCCGGACCCCACTAAAATAGAACCGCCATGCGTCATGTGGCACATGGTGCCGCATGACGACGCCTCTACCCGAATGCATCCCCGGAAGGTTCCAGGTTGATCCCCGAACAATACAACATCGACGAACTCGCCGCCCAACTCAACGACGACTCCGTTGTGCTTGGGGCGTATGGACGAGAACATCCAGGAGCGGAACAGGATATCGCCACCATCCTGGCCAACGCGGAAAACCAAGGTCGGGGTTCTTTTGGCTTCGTTGCACTCGATGAAACTCCAGCTCAGACCGCCGACCTCAGGGATATTGCCCAAGAACTGCTCGACACCACCAATATCAACACCATCATTGTGCGGGCGCCGGGAAGTGGGGCGATTGTAAGCGATCAGTACTCTCGTAAGACCGTTGAATTGGCGCAATGGGATCTGTTGGGGAATCCAGACTATGTCAGTGCCGTGGACAACTATGTGGCCAGTGTGAGTAGCGATTCCACCCCATGGGGGCTGGTCACTGTCGGCCTATGTCTGGTGATCGTTGCGGCAGTCGTGTGCACGTTTGAGCTTGACGTTGCGTGTACGCGCATCTGAAAAGTCTGCACGTCTAAAGGGGTCCTTGGCTATGTGACAGACTTCATAGTCTGTGATTTTTTTGTTAACCGCGCAGGCCAGCACCATATCTACCATCCTCTGGATGGCATGGTGTTGGCCTTTACTTTGTGTGACTAATGAGATTGAAGTGTTGTTTGTTGTGAAAGTGGACTATTGTTAAGAATGTCGGCTCACGGGGTTGGTTTGTGACGTCGATAACCACGCTAAACCGCACATCATGGTGTGCAGCGGGCACGTGGGGAAGCATGCCACGCACCACCAGACGTGAGGCAGCTGCTTATTCGACGCAGACAATCAACCTCGTGGGCGGGCTTTTATTTGGTTCACATAAAAGGAGTTTTCGTGGCACGCACGCGATTCACTCGGCGGCTGATTGCCATTGCACTGAGCAGCACAATACTGACCGTGACAATCGCATCACCTGAGGCAGGGTTGGCGCAGCCCGTCAATCCAGATGATTCGGAAATCGCCACGGCGGAAAGCAATGTGAACACAAACTCACGCAACGTCGCACAGTTGGCCAATACACTCAGCAACACCCAGAACGACATCAGTCGCCTGGAAAACGAAATGGGCGGATTGCGGGAAGCGGTCAACAAAGCCCTTGTTGACCTCCATGATGCTCAAGCATCCGCAGAGCAAGCCCGCCAAGCTGCCCGCGCCGCCCGCCAGGAACTCGACGACGTACAAAACCAGATGACCCAAGCGCAGCAGCGGCTCGACGAGTTTTCACGCTCTGCCTACCGCAAGGGTGCCTCCAATCCGGGCGTGTCAGGGGTCGCGGGGACCAAACACTCCAACGATGCCCTTGACCGACAAACCTACCTACGCACCAACATTGCCAAGCAACGCGCCATCATCGACCACCTCGATCACCTGCGCACTGACAAAGCCAACAAAGAATCACAGCTGCGAGAAGCCAGCAAGCTGGCAGAACAACGCGAGGCGCAAGCTGCTCAGGCCAAAGAAGCGGCACAGAATGCCATTAATGAAAATTCCCGCCTGATTGAGCAGCGCACCGCGTCTCTGAAGAACTAATGGCGCAGCGCGATGACGCGCAGAAGAAGCTTGATGCCGCCAAGTCCACGTCCGACACGTTGAATAATCAGCGCAAGGAATATCAGGATTATCAGAAAGCCAAGGAAGAGCGGGAGCGTGCCGAAGCTGAGGCTGCAGCTGCGGAGAAAGCTCGCCACGATGCCGAACAAACCCAGGCTGATGCCCAGGCCCGTGCGGACGCCGAGGCGGACGCTGCAGCAACAGCAAACGACGCACATAAATCAGATGCTGAAGAGCGGGCGCGTACCGCCGCTGATGAGGCCGAACGTGCGCGCACTAATACACAAGAAAAGACAACCCAAGCTCAGCAAGCGCAACAGCACCACGATGCTGCAACGGCCGCCGCGGCTGATGCGGCAGCCAAGATTGCCGAGCTATCACCGGATCACACCAATCTGGACAGCCCGTACCCCACGGACTTGGATGCTGACGATGCCACCATCGCAGCCTTGCAAGGCCCTCAACAGGACAACCAACAGGATGATGCGGCCACCGGTAGTAGCAGCTCCTCGCTGAGCACTCTCGACACCGTTACCAGCGATGCGTCTGCGAGCGTCAGCGGATCAAAGGAAGAGAAAATCGAGGCCGTCATTGCACGCGCACAGTCCCAGGTGGGGCTGCCATACGCTTGGGGCGGAGGTAACGCCAGTGGCCCGACTCAGGGTATCCGCGACGGCGGCGTTGCCGATTCCTTCGGCGATTACAATAAGGTCGGCTTCGACTGTTCTGGGCTAGTGCTGTATGCCTTCGCCGGTGTCGGCATTGCATTGCCACATTACACGGGTTATCAGTATGAACGTGGCACTAAAATCTCACCGAATGAGATACAGCGCGGTGACCTGATTTTCTACGGCCCCAATGCCGAGGACCACGTGGCCATTTATCTTGGTGACGGCCAGATGCTGGAAGCTCCACAGTCTGGCTCTCAGGTGCAGGTTTCTCCTGTGCGGTGGACCGGTATGAGCCCGTATGCAGTGCGTTTGATCTAACTAACCCAACACCGCCGTGCGTGGTTCTCACTTGAAGGTCGGTGTTGGGTATTGTGTTCCCTATGCCTCCAACTTTGATGCATTGTTATTTTTATCTTTTGGTGGTCCCGAGGGTCATGAGGATGTGCGTCCATTTTTAGAAAACGTCACACGCGGGCGAGGAGTGCCCCCAGAACGTTTGGATGAAGTTGAAGTGCATTACCACCATTTTGGTGGAGTCAGTCCTCTGAACGAACTGAATCGCGAGATCATCGCCAACGTTCAAGCGGAGTTGAAAGCCCAAGGGCTTGATCTGCCAGTGTACTTTGGCAACAGAAACTGGCACCCCCTCGCTGCAGATACCGCTGTCGAGATGGAAAAGGCAGGGGTGCGCCGCGCACTAGTGTTCGCCACCTCGGCGTGGGCAGGGTACTCAGGCTGCAGGCAGTACGACGAAGACATTGATGCTATGCGTCAGCATCTCAAGAATCAGGGGTTGAATGACATTGAGTTCATCAAGCTCCGTCAGTTCTATGACCACCCGCTCTATATCGAAGCAATGACGGAGGCCGTCCAAGAGGCTTTCGCCGATCTACCAGACGACGTGTGCGACAACGCTAGGCTTATTTTCACCGCCCACTCTATTCCCATGTCTGCAGATCACACCTCAGGTATTGACGCCGACGGCGCACTGTACTCACGTCAGGTTCAGGAATCCGCAGCTCTGGTGGCTCAGCAGTTGGGAATCACAGAGTTCGATGTGGTCTGGCAATCTCGGTCCGGTCCTGAGCACGTGCCGTGGCTGGAACCGGACATCGTAGACCACGTCGCTGATATTCACTCCTCTGGTTATCCAGCGGCAGTTGTGTGTCCCATAGGGTTCATCTCTGACCACATTGAAGTGGTGTGGGATTTGGATTCGGAGCTCGCAGAGGAGGCGGAACAACTGGGCATGTACATTGAACGCACCCGAACTGCCGGACCAACTCCGCATTTCGCATCCATGGTGGTGGAGCTGGTCAAGGAACTTATCGACGCCGCCCCTCCACGCCGCCTCGGTACAGCACCGCTGAAAGGGTGCTCCGTTAACGGAGCACCCTGTGACACGCAGTGCTGTACTCCACCTCAGCGCTTGAGACGACCCCACTCGGCCACCGCGTAGTTCACAGCCGCGATGCGGGCGTGCCTGATCGGTCGGGTTAACGCCAATAACTCAGCATCAAGGCTGTGATCACCGCTGTAGCTGATCACAGCCTCAATGATGGCACTGATGTGGTCGGCTCGGGTAAGTAATTTTAGTGTTCGCTGTGGTGTGGCATCAGGCAAACCTGAAAGATCATAGGTGTCGCCCACCATACCAACGATGAGTCGCGGATTAGCGAGAGCATCGCTGCGGTAGCCGCGGGCGTCGATAAGCGTCGCGGCACGGCGGATAGCCTCGCTGAGCTCTAGGTCTGCCTCACCCGGGGTGGGAATATAGGGGGCTTGGCAGAGCATCAGCGAGATGAAACCAACGGGGATTATCCAGCGGTGGAGTAATCACGATCTGCTCATTGGGGACGGGTGAGGCAAACACCAATGCTCCGCTGTGCTGGGCAGCCAGCGCGGCGTCGCTAACTGCGGGAAGGTGTGGCGCATCACCCGGACCCGGGAACTCCAGCCGCACAATGGGTTCGCCAGTGGGATTGTCCTCCAGCAGGGGAGAGGCATGACGGCGAAGGGCAGTAAACATATCCAAGGATGGCGCCCCACCGAGATCAATAAGGGCTGTTTCGGTGTCATCGTAGGATTCCAGCCCATACAGCCACGCGGCGATCCAAATGGCAGCGTTGTGCAAAGGCGTGTACACGTGTGATCGGAAATTCATGGCCGCGCCAGTTTAGCCGATAGGGTAGGAAACCATGAGCATCAACGATCCGTACGGTGGTGACATTTTCGCCGGGCACGCACGCAACAAAACCCCCGACTATCCAACTGTTCCCGCCGAACCCGGCCTGGTGGTAGAAGTACGAGCCACCGGATACGTTGGTGCTGTAGTGGGGTTTGAACGCACCTATGACGGGGATTTTGTTCGCCTTGAGGATCGTCATGGCGCGCAACACCTGTTCAAACTCCGCACAGGTGCCTTCATGGTCGATGGGCAGATCGTGTCGCTCACGCGCTTTGTGGCCAAACAACAGCCCGCCCGCTCCAACTCCGGCTCCCGGAAAGTCGCCGGTGTGCAAGCGAAAGTCGCGGCACCATCTCGAATCTGGGTTGAAGGCATCCATGACGCAGCGATCGTGGAGAAAGTCTGGGGCCACGACCTGCGAGTAGAGGGCGTGGTTGTTGAATACTTGGAAGGCTTGGACAACCTTCCCGAACGATTAGCGGAATTCCAACCAGGCCCCGGGCGCAGGGTAGGCGTGCTTGCCGACCACTAGTGACAGGCTCAAAAGAGACACGCCTGACCGAACAAGTCGGGCCACATGTAGCAGTCACCGGACACCCCTTCATTGATATTTGGGCCGCAGTGAAACCAGAGCGACTAGGCATGCGTGCCTGGCCCGACGTTCCCCGTAACGAAGACTGGAAAACCGGAATATGCCGCAGATTAGGCTGGGGCGACACCCGGGAGGGGTGGAACCGGGTGTACGGGGCAGTGAATGGCTTCCGGGACCTCGATTCAACACTTATCGGCGCAGTAGAGCGCCTTATCGACTTTGTTACTATCCCAGAAGTTTCCAAGTCAGATCTTATGTAAGGCTATTTTTCCACGTATCCTTGAAAACGTGGGTGTATTTATTTGGTTGATTGCCGCATTGGTACTAGCCTGTGGCGAACTAGCGATTGGCGATTTCACGCTACTCATGCTCGCCGGTGGCGCATTAGCCGCCGCTGGTGTCTCACTTGCTCATGTGCCGACATGGGTTGAAGTCGTTGTATTCGGTGTGACATCAATCGGCATGATTTTCTCCCTACGCCCAATGCTGAGGAAAAGGCTGCTGACGGCCCCCACGTTAGATACGTCGGTGCAGGCTTTAGTGGGTGCCACCGCACCCGTGATTGAAACGGTAGACCCCCACGGGGGACAGATCCGCCTTGACGGGTCGATTTGGTCTGCCCGCAGCCTCGACCCCTCTGAAACGTTTGCTGTGGGCGACACCGTCAATGTCATCAGCATTGACGGTGCCACCGCAGTTATATGGAAGGCACAGTAATGACATTTGGAACAGTTTTATTCGGCGTCTTAATTCTGCTGATTGTTGTGGTGGTAGCTCGCTCTGTCGCCCTCATTCCGCAAGGTGAAGCCGCCGTTATTGAACGCCTTGGCAGGTATACACGCACGGTGTCTGGTGGGCTGACTTTGCTCATCCCGTTTATTGACCGTATCCGTGCAAAAGTAGATACCCGCGAGCGCGTGTTTTCTTTCCCACCACAAGCGGTGATCACCCAAGACAACCTCACTGTGGCCATCGACACGGTAGTGACATTCCAGGTCAACGAACCGGAACGCGCCATCTACGGCGTGGACAACTACATCGTCGGCGTGGAACAGATCTCCACCGCAACGCTTCGCGACGTCGTGGGCGGCATGACGCTGGAGGAAACCCTCACCTCACGCGAGGTGATTAACCGCAGGCTACGCGGCGAGCTAGATGCCGCCACCACCAAATGGGGCCTGCGCATCAGCCGTGTCGAACTCAAAGCTATTGATCCGCCACCATCCATCCAACAGTCCATGGAAATGCAGATGAAGGCGGACCGCGAAAAGCGCGCCATGATCCTCAACGCCGAAGGTCAGCGCGAGGCAGACATCAAAACTGCAGAAGGTGAAAAGCAGGCAAAGATCCTTGCCGCAGAAGGTGAAAAACACGCCGCCATCCTCGCCGCCGAGGCAGAGCGCCAAGCCGTGATCCTCCGTGCCGAAGGCGAACGCGCCGGGATGTTCCTCCGCGCACAAGGTGAAGCCCGGGCAATCCAGAAAGTCAACGCTGCCATTCGCGCAGCCCAAATCACCCCTGAAGTACTGGCCTACCAATATTTGGAGAAACTGCCGAAGATCGCCGAAGGCTCCGCCAACAAAGTCTGGGTGGTGCCCAGCCAATTTGGCGATTCCCTCGAACAATTCGCCAAGACACTGGCTAACAAAGACGACGACGGCATCTTCCGCTATGAACCCACCGAAGTGGACGCACGCACCCAAGAACTGGCGGACCAAGACGCAGACACCCAACACTGGTTCTCCACCGAATCCGACCCCGAAATCGCCGCCGCCGTTGCTGCAGCAAACGCAGTGGCCCAAAAATCGGTGGATTCCGAACCACCACAGGCACCTGTCATGCCATCACCGGAGCAACCCAACATCCCCGACGCCCAGTACGGGATAGAGAACTAACGCGCCGCTACAGTTCCTCGGCACGCTGCAACAGGTTCACCGCAAGGTGCCAACCCGCTGACTCAGCTTGCCACCCAGCCGCCTGGAGACGCTGCGACATCGCCTGCTTAGAGATGCCCAGCTCCTGGGCGGCTTCATTTTGGTTATACCCCGCCCGCATCAGCGAGGTTGCCTCCCGGCCCTCCAACGTGCGCTTAGACAACACATGCCCCAGCATGCAAAACACCCCAGAAATATCAGCAGTGTAGCGCGCAGGATCAGCACCACGGGCATCAATACGGGCCTTCACCACCCCAGCCTTACCGAGTTTACCCACCGCAGCAGTGGCCAGCTTTCGAACGCGTTCCGCTGATTCCACACCGTCAGAACCCAGATGTTCCCGCCGATGAGGGATAACACCGATCCCCACCGACCACTCCGCCGCAGACAACAACGCCATCGTGGCATTAGTCACCGCCGCAGCACTGGCCACATTGGCGCACATGTCCTCCACATCAAGAATGTGAAACGCCTCAACACCATCAGTGGCGGCAAGTGCAGTAGCAAACCGCTGAACATAGTCGGCGCGTTGGATCTCGCGGCCACGATACCGAGCGTGCAAAGCGAACATTGACGAGGAAAAACCTTAACTAAGCGCGAATTTTCACTGATAATTCCGTTTAGTCTACCGTCTGGGCTTGATCAAGGGAGGAAACACGCGAATGAGTGTCTCACGCAACATCGCGCCGAGTTGGCAACCTGGAATCTACTGCAAGTCCCGACATGCCGAACACAAACAGCATAAGGCTGACCAGTAAAATCGCAGGATTTCCGGTGCCCGTCGCGGCGTCGCCAAGCAACACCGTCGCCATGGTTCCAGGGGCTGAGCCAAGAAGTGTTGCCATTGTAAACGCGCCCATCGGAACCGCGCTCAACGCCGCAGCGTAATTGAGCACACTAAATGGTACGGCAGCAATCATGCGCAACGACATGATGGCTAACCATCCCCGTGTGCGTAGTCGCTCGTTAATGCCAGACACGGCCGGGTGTGTCAACCGTGGCCGCATCCAATCGCCAAGCAAAAACGCACAATTAACAGCGATAACGCCGCCGAAACAGTGGTAGCTCCTAGTGCGATAACAATTCCCACAACCGGCCCAAACAACAGCCCGCTGGAAAATGTCATGATGGTGCGGGGGAGTGGAAGCTGTGTGATCAGGACATACAAGACAAAAAAGACCACAGCAAACCACGGGCCTGCGGCCACACTCCATGAACGCAGTAGATGGATGCTCGGAACATCTATGATAAACACCACCCCCACAAATGTGAGCAATACCGCAACAATCCCTAATTGCTTCACCCTTGAGAACCCTGAAAAACTCGCCCAAGCATCCCCACAAAGGGTAGCCAAAAAATCCCACAGCAACTGCAGTTTTGCTGAGCGGCCACGAGGCGTGGGTGTTGGTGAAGTACTCACCTGAATCAGGGTAGTCTCTGCGCTAGCTCATGGCGATATCGGCATATGTGATGGGGGTTTCTCGCACTAAGAGAAGGTTACGGGGGTTACACTGGTGAAAGATTGTGAGCAATCCGGTGACGGGTGTGCTCATGATTTGACTATAACTGGAGGAATTTTCAAGGTTTAAGGGGAGTAGGTCCGCTGTGACTGATACACAGTCTGGTGCGCCGAACACTCTGCCCGAGGATTTCGATGCCAAGCAGCAAGCCTGGTACAAATCCGTCGCTGGAGTGTTTGCCCGCGTACAAAAAAAGGATGTCGCAGACATCCCACTTGATGTATGGAAAAAACTCATCAAGTCCACTTATGACGACATCGACATCAACCCGCTGTACACCCGTGCCGACGAACTAGACGAAGTCGCCGCCCCTGGCGTCTTCCCCTTCATTCGCGGCTCATACGTGTCCGATGCCTCGCGTGCCGGCTGGGGCGTCACCGAAACCTTCGGCACACACGGTACAGCCGCCGATGTCAACAAACTCATCCTGCACGCGTTGAACAACGGAACAACCAATGTCGTGCTCGACCTCACCGGTGATCTCAGCGCTGATGATCTGTCCACCGTGCTAGGTGATGTTTACCTCGACCTCGTGCCACTGCGTCTGCACGCCGGAACCGACACCGCAGCAGCTGCCACCGCACTCTATGCGCTTATCGACGCCGCCGGGGTCGCTGAATCCACCACCGTGGAACTCGGTGCTACCCCGCTGACCTCACGCGTCGACGGAAGCGACACAACAAGCCTCGACGATGCTATCGCCTTGGCCGTTGATGCGTCAGCCCGTCCAGGTGACGTACGCGCCATCATGATCGACGGTGTGGCATTATCCAACCAAGGCGCCACTGATGCCCAAGAAGTCGGCATGGCACTCGCCGCCGGTGTGGATTACTTGCGTGCCCTTACCGCTGCAGGTCTCACCCCGGAGCAAGCACTCAAGCAGCTGTCCTTCCGCTTCGCCGCCACCGACGAGCAGTTCGAAGAAATTGCCAAGTTCCGTGCAGCACGCGGACTCTGGGCACGTATCGCTGAAGTCGTTGGTGCGCCCGAAGCAGGCTCCGCACCCCAGCACGCCATCACCGCACCTGTGATGTTCAGCCAGCGTGACCCCTGGGTCAACATGCTGCGCTGCACAGTCGCAGCATTCGGCGGAGGCGTCGGCGGAGCAAGCGACGTCGAGGTACTACCCTTCGACTACGTCGTTCCAGGCGGAATGCCCGGTACCTCACGCACTTTCGCATCCCGCATTGCCCGCAACACCAACCTGTTGCTTCTGGAAGAATCCCACCTCGGCTTCGTTGTCGACCCCGCCGGAGGCTCCTTCTTCGTTGAAGACCTCACCGACAAACTCGCCGACAAAGCCTGGGCAGTGTTCACAGAGATTGAATCCCACGGCGGCTTCACTGCAGCCGTGGAATCCGGTGCCATTGCTACCGCACTCGATGCCTCCCACGAGCGCACCCGCGCAGACATCGCACGCCGCGCGAAGAAACTCACTGGCATCAATGAATTCCCCAACCTCAGTGAACAACCCCTCAGCGACGACCGCCGAGTTGAACCGCGCGGTATCCGCCGCTGGGCCGCGGAGTTCGAAGCACTGCGCAACCGCTCAGACGTCTACTAACCGCCAAAGGCACACGCCCGCAAGCAGTACTCATCCCGCTCGGGCCACTGGCCAAGCACAACATCCGCACCGGGTTTGCCACCAACCTGCTCGCCTCCGGCGGCATCGAAGCTCTTAACCCCGGCCAAGTCGTACCAGGCACCCCTGAATTCGATACCGCTGCACAATCCGCGCCTATTGCCGTCATCTGCGGCACCGACGCAGAATATGGCGAGACTGGCGTCGAAGCCGTACAAGCACTACGTAAGGCAGGCGTCGAAACTGTACTGCTTGCCGGATCACCCGCATCTTTGAGGGGGCAGAGGCAGCACCCGACGACTACCTCAATCTCAAAATCGACGCCGCAGCTACTCTTGCAGCACTGCTCGACAAGTTGGGAGCGTGAGAGGACACATGACCACCATCCCGAATTTCGCTGATATCCAGCGCACACCGGATACTGTCACCACAACCAGCGCCCCCAGCGCATCAGAACAGATCTGGTCCACCCCAGAAGGAATCGACGTCAAGCGCGTGTTTACCCGCGCTGACCGCGACGAAGCCGCCGCCGGAAACGACGAGCGTGCACCGCACCCCCTCGACTCCTTCCCAGGTATGCCGCCCTTCATGCGCGGACCATACCCAACCATGTACACCAACCAGCCCTGGACCATCCGCCAATACGCCGGATTTTCCACCGCAGCTGAATCAAACGCCTTCTACCGCCGTAACCTCGCTGCAGGTCAAAAGGGACTCTCCGTCGCCTTCGACCTAGCAACACACCGCGGCTACGACTCCGACAACGAACGAGTTGTTGGTGACGTCGGCATGGCAGGTGTGGCCATTGACTCCATCTTGGATATGCGCCAACTCTTCGAAGGTATCGACCTCGGCAGCGTCTCCGTCTCCATGACCATGAACGGTGCCGTCCTCCCGGTCCTGGCGCTCTACATCGTCGCAGCTGAAGAACAAGGCGTACCCCCGGAAAAACTTGCTGGAACTATTCAGAATGACATTCTGAAAGAGTTCATGGTGCGTAACACCTACATCTACCCACCGAAGCCATCCATGCGCATCATCTCCAACATCTTCGAATACACCTCGATGATGATGCCGCGCTTCAACTCCATCTCCATCTCCGGTTACCACATCCAAGAAGCTGGAGCTACCGCAGACCTGGAGCTTGCCTACACCCTCGCCGACGGTATCGAATACATCCGTGCCGGCATGGACGTGGGCCTTGACGTAGATAAATTCGCACCGCGTCTTTCCTTCTTCTGGGGCATCTCCATGTACACCTTCATGGAAATCGCCAAGATGCGCGCAGGACGTCTGCTGTGGAGCGAACTGGTGGCTAAGTTCGATCCCAAAAACCCGAAGTCCCAGTCGCTGCGTACTCACTCGCAGACCTCGGGTTGGTCGCTTACTGCGCAGGATGTGTACAACAACGTTCCCCGTACCTGCATTGAGGCAATGGCTGCCACCCAGGGACATACGCAGTCTCTGCACACCAATGCACTTGATGAGGCCCTGGCTCTGCCAACGGACTTCTCAGCCCGTATCGCCCGCAACACTCAGTTGCTTCTCCAGCAGGAATCCAACACGGTTCGCCCGGTCGACCCGTGGGCAGGTTCCTACTACATTGAGTGGCTGACCAATGAGCTGGCCAACCGTGCACGCGCCCACATCGAAGAAGTTGAGGCCGCAGGCGGCATGGCTCAAGCGACGATTGAGGGTATTCCGAAGCTGCGTATCGAGGAATCCGCCGCACGCACTCAGGCGCGCATTGACTCGGGCCGCCAGGCGCTGATCGGCGTGAACAAGTATGTCGTTGAGGAAGACGAGCAAATCGAAGTGCTGAAGGTGGACAACACCAAGGTGCGCGCTGAACAGCTTGAAAAGCTCGAACGCCTTCGCGCTGAGCGTGATGAGGAAGCTTGTCAGGCAGCTCTCGATGCTCTGACCGCTGCTGCTGCCCGCGAGGATAAGGAGGCTGGTGATCTTTCCCAGAACCTCCTGAAACTGTCGGTGGATGCAGCTCGCGCAAAGGCAACTGTCGGCGAAATTTCCTATGCGTTGGAGAAGGTTTTCGGCCGCCATGAGGCTGAGATCCGTACTCTGTCTGGCGTGTACAAGGAAGAGGTCGGAAAGGAAGGCACCGTGTCGAACGTGCAAAAAGCCATCGCCATGGCCGATGCCTTTGAAGCTGAGGAAGGTCGTCGCCCGCGTATCTTCATCGCCAAAATGGGGCAGGATGGCCACGATCGTGGACAGAAGGTTATTGCGTCCGCCTATGCCGACCTCGGCATGGACGTTGACGTCGGACCGCTGTTCCAGACTCCGGCCGAGGCTGCACGCTCCGCAGCGGATGCTGACGTCCACGTGGTGGGTGTGTCTTCCTTGGCAGCAGGTCACCTCACACTGGTGCCTGCTCTGAAGGAAGAGCTGGCCAAGCTGGGTCGCGAAGACATCATGATCGTCGTTGGTGGTGTGATCCCGCCAGGAGACTTCCAAGAACTCTATGACGATGGTGCGGCCGCCATCTACCCGCCCGGCACGGTGATTGCCGATTCAGCTATTGACATGCTGACTAAACTATCCGCCAACCTAGGTTTTGACCTAGACGTAGATGCCTAGATTCTGATTGTGAGGGATGCCTGACATGGCTGTTGATAACGAATACCTTGAGCACCATTTGGGCTCTCTCATGACCACTGCGGGCACTGACCTCGGGGATGTCACTGCGGTGGCCCCCGAGGTGGTTAAGCGGGCTCGTCGCCGAATTGATGTTGATGAGCTTTTCGACGCCGTGCGAGCAGGCAATCGCACGCACATTTCCCGCGCCATCACGCTGCTGGAATCCAGTGCGCCAGCACATCGAGTGCTGGCGCAGGAGCTGCTGGTTCGCCTGTTGCCCTTCTCGGGAAATGCCCTCCGAGTAGGCATCACAGGCGTGCCTGGCGTTGGCAAATCTACCTTTATTGAGGCCCTGGGTATGAAGCTACTGAAGGAAGGGCATAGAGTGGCTGTGTTGGCCATCGACCCGTCCTCTACGAAAACCCGTGGCTCTATTTGGGTGATAAAACGCGCATGGCCAAGCTGTCAGCGCAGGATGACGCGTTTATTCGCCCGTCTCCATCTGCGGGGACGCTTGGCGGTGTAGCTAAAGCCACCAGAGAATCGATGGTGGTGTTTGAGGCCGCCGGATACGACGTGATTCTGGTGGAAACCGTCGGTGTGGGCCAGTCCGAGGTTGCTGTCTCCCAGATGGTGGATTGTTTCACGTTTTTGGCACTGGCCGGTGCCGGCGACCAATTGCAGGGCATTAAAAAAGGTGTCCTGGAGATGGCTGATCTTGTGGCCATTAACAAAGCTGACGGTCCGAACCTGAAAAACGCCAAACGTGCTGCCCGCGAGCTTGCGGCGGCGATGCGTATGGTGCGCAGTGAGGACGGTCTGTGGCACCCACCAACAATGACTATGTCTGCTGTTGAAGGTGACGGTGTTGATGAGTTCTGGGACACCGTACAAAAGCACCATGAGGTGATGCGAGAATCCGGGACATTTGAGACTGTCCGTCGTGATCAGCAAGTGGGGTGGATGTGGGCGATGGTGCATGAAACACTGCTGCAGCGCCTGAACACTGACCCTGAAGTGAAAGAGGTCCGCAGTCTGGTGGAGGCTCAGCTTCGCCAAGGTCAAATCACTCCGACACTCGCGGCGGAACGTATTCTGACAGCTTTTGACGCGGCGAAGTGATGCCTACAACGACTATTCTTGCTCGACTGAGTACATTTGTTGTTTTCGGAACAGTCGTTATGGGTGCAGTCGTGTGCGCCACGAATTCCTCAGCATCATGTCCGAATTGGCCTGGGTGTTATGACGGGCAATTCACGCCGGAGTTTCAGCTTAACCCGATCATTGAGTTTGTCCATCGCGTTTTCTCAATGACCTGTGCACCCTTCGTGCTCGTCATGGGGATTTTGCTGCGCAAACATCATGATCGCCGAGTGCGGTTGCTGCCATGGGTAGCTCTTGCTGGCGCACTTGGTGCTGGAATTTTTGGCATGTTTACCATTCTGACTGGATTATCACCAGTGGCCAGCATGATCGACTTGTGGTGCGCGCTTACTGCTTTGGTATGCATGGTGCTGACCACACGCCTGCTTTACGCAACACAGTTTGATGCTACACGCGCTCGCATTGCCGGATATGCGGTTGTGGGAGTGGCAGCGTTGTACGGAATGGGTGTCCTCGTGGCTGGTGATGGCTCTTTTACCCGCTGTATTGGTTGGCCATTGGGTTTTATTATCGACGCCGATCACGCGGCACCGCTGCAAATCCTGCGGGTAATTCTCGCTGTTGCCCTCATAGGTGTGTTCCTCTGGCTACGCTCGTTGCCAGTGCTGTTCGCGTTGGCAACTGAGCTTGTGCTGGGAATCGTCATTCGTACTTCTGGCCTGACGGATCTGCTGGGATCCTTGTATGGCGCTGTCGCGGTGTGCATTATTGCGCTTGCGGCGTGGCAGTGGGGCAATCACCAGTACGCGGCTGGGGCGTAGTCCTTAAGAAAACAGCCATACAGGTCTACCCCGTTTTCGCCGTCAACTATGGGGTGGTAGACACGGGCGGCACCGTCAATAAGATCTAGTGGTGTGTGAAAGCCTTTGCGAGCAAAACGTTCTTTAGTCACATGTGGGCGTTCATCGGTGATCCAGCCGGTGTCAACAGCCGTCATGAGGATCCTATCCTTGAACAGTTCTTCTGCGGATGTGCGGGTTAACATGTTGAGCGCTGCTTTGGCCATGTTTGTGTGTGGATGTCCTGGTCCCTTGTAGTCCCTGTGGAATATTCCTTCCATAGCGGAGACATTGACAATGTACTTCCGGCGAGCTGAGGAGGCTTCCAAAGCGGGCCGGAGCCGGTTGATCAGTATGAACGGCGCAATGACATTGCAAAGATTGACTTCAAGCACCTCAATTGGGTCGATTTCACCCACCTTGGCTACCCACGAGTTATGGCTTACACGTTCAGGGAGCAATCCGCCTGCATCAACAGTGATGTTGGCAAGGAGCTCTCGGCCAATGGTGGCTGGTTCGATGGCACTTGGAATGGAGGAATCCCCAAGAATGCGCATGTGAACGTCCCTTTCGATGCCGCGTAGGGGCGTGCTCTCGGCGTCGACAAGGGCGGAATAGGCGCCGGGGGAGTGGCGAATGGTTTGAGCAGCGTTGTTGATCACTATGTCGAGTGGCTCTGTTGCGATGTCATCGGCGAGTGCTGCGACGTGAGCGGGGTTTCGAAGGTCAATACCCACAATGTGAAGTCGATCCAACCAGTCTGCCGAATCTGAAGTGGCACTGAAACGACGAGCTGCGTCACGCGGAAAACGCGTGGTGATGGTGAGGTTCGCGCCGTCGCGAAGTAGTTTCAACGCAATATGCATGCCGATCTTGGCTCGTCCACCAGTCAGCAGTGCCCGCCGACCATGAAGATTGGTGCCTGCATGCCGGTGAAAGTGATTGATTCGGGCGCAGCTGGGGCAGAGGAGGTGATAAAAGGAATCCACCTGGGTGTAGCGCTTTTTGCAGACATAACATGACTGCGACCGGTGGAGGATGCCGACGCTGCTAGCTATTGCCTGGGGGGAGTTCGGCGGCACCGTCGTCAATGCGATCAGGGTGACCGGTTACGGTGGCGGCGATGATAGCAGCATCGTCAGCGCGTCGTTGCGCGCGTGCTGCTTCGCCCGTGGCGATTGCCCTGGCTTTGCGCAGTTTTTTACCTGCCTTGAGTAATGCGTTGACGGTGTGGTCGTTGTTGGATTGTGGATCGTCAGCGACCATGCGTGTGGCCTGGTCAAGGACCTTGAGGCAGATTTCCAGTTCGTGGGGATCGATAAGCACATTTAATGATAATAATCTAATCTGCTACCTGGATAAAAGTATTGATGCAGGAATTACAATTTGATATTATCAATATAAATAATATTTCCTTATCGGAGGACTTTGCTATGACTACACTGCGCACGCTATCCGTTATTGCTGTTGCTGGACTTTTTCTCACGGGCTGTTCCTTAATCGGGGGTAATGGGGACTCGGAAACCACGACGGCAGCAAAAACAACTACAGCCGAAGTGACTACGTCAACCATCACGCAGACGGCAACCACAACAAGCTCGACTTCAACAAGCACAACAGCGACCACGTCGGAACCTGCCGGCAGCAGTGGATTCCATAACAGTGTCTTTGGGAAGATGCCCAAACAAATTAGTGACATGACGCAGAGGAAGTTGGAAGTGAACAATCCTGAGGAGGAGGCGTCCGTCTTCTACAGAAACGATACGGAAGAAATGCGCGTACACGAATTTCTTGCCACGGTTGATGAGGGTAAAAGAGAAATTAAAGATTCCGAGAAAGATGAAGCGCGGCATGACTTCGTGGATAGTTACACTGAAGGAAAATCATTCGCATCAACCCGACAAGAAGTTTCGGCATCTGGAATGGATTTCAGCTGCGCAGAGGGTAATAACACCGAAGAGAAATATTATGAGGCCGGTTGTTTTACGGTCTACAGAGGTCGCGTCATGAACTATCAACGGCATGATTCCACGCCTAGGTCACTTGAAGAGCAGAAGCATCGCACGGCATCCTTGGCTAAGGAAGTTGGAGAAGCCCTTGCATCACTCCCCAATTAATAGGCAAAAACCAGAAGCCATACGGCTTCCGGTTTTCATTTGTGTCCGGAGGGGGACTTGAACCCCCACGTCCGTTAATAGGACACTAGCACCTCAAGCTAGCGCGTCTGCCATTCCGCCACCCGGACCGGGCAACCATGTTGGTTGGGCACTGAAATACTGTATCCCGTTCGGTGCTATATTGCCAAATCTCCACGTCATGTGGCACTTCCTGCACTGATCCGTTAGGTTGGTGGAGTGAGTTTTACAGAACCCAAGAAACTGCGACGGATGCCAACGTGGTCTTGGTTCGCCCCCGTCACACCCCCTGAGGAACCAGATCTTATTCCTGTAGGATCCTGGCGTAGCAATAAACAAGCTGCGTGGGATCTCTTGTTTTCCTTTAAAAAAGTCAGCTGGTTGAGTATCGCCCTCATTATGGTCAATACGATCATTGGCTCGCTGATTTCTCGCATTATTGGTAATGCGACACAATGGGTGTTCGGATCCGGCTCTTTTGGTGATGTTCTCTGGCCAATGACACTCGTGACCGTGTTGCTTTTCGCCACCGCTGCGGGTGAAGCCACCGCTGATGCGTTGACCGAGCTTGGTTCTGCGCGGACAGTTCATCGTCTCCGCCTGGAACTTACTCGACGTTTGATGCGTGCACCGGCAGTGCGGGGCCTCACTCCGGGTGCCATTCTTAACACAGTGGATGAGGACTCTGACCAGCTCGCAAAACTCAAGGAAATTCTTAATTTTCCATTGATGATGCTGGGCTTTCTCACCGGAACCATCCTTGTTCTCATACCGATATGGTGGCCGCTAGCTGTGCTCATGGTCATTGGTGGTGCTGCTACCATGTGGGCTTCGGCACTCACTGCACGGCCGATTGGGCGAGTTTCCGCGCGTCGCCGTGAGGCTGAGTCGCAGGCCGTGGCACTGGCCACCGACTTTGCCCAAGGTTCCCGCGTTGTCAAAGGGCTTGGGGCTGTATCCGCTAGTCAGGCACGTTTCGATGCTGCTGTGGACTGCTCCCTTGAGCTTATGCTTACCGACGCTCGCGTCAGCTCACTTATGACCTTCTACCGTCAGCTTGTCCCAGCTGTATTTTCCCTTATTGTTGTTGGTTATGCGGGATGGCTCACCAACGGTGGAACTATCAGCACAGGCGACTTCGTTACGGTTACGTTGTTGGCTCCACCTTCACTGACTGTGATGGGGCATTCCCTTGGTTTTCTCACCGACTCCTGGGCACGCGGTACCACCTCTGCAGGCCGGGTCCGCACTCTTATTGATGTCACTGCGGACACTGACGATGGACCTGAACCCTGCGGCGTCGATACGCAGCAGGCTGGCCTGGTTGTGCTTTCTGCAACAACCTCTGCTGGGAGGGAAGCAGCACAACGCTATACTGCCAACCTCAACGCACTCCGACCGCCACATGCTGTCAACGTTTTTGAAGGCACCCTCGCCGACAACATCAACCCTTCCGGCGATATTCCTGACGATGTTGTTCGGTCGGCTCTTGATGCCGCAAGCTGCGATGATATTGTTCATCGTCTTGGCGGATATGGTGACGATGGCAGCCTGCCCACTGCACTGATTGGTGAGGCTGGTTTGAACCTGTCTGGCGGGCAACGCCAACGGATAGCCTTGCTCGTGCCTTAGCTCATGATGCACATGTCCTTATCCTTGATGAACCGACCACCGGTCTAGACACCGTCACCTTGGACAACGTTGCGCAGGCTGTGGCTGAGCTTCGCCGTGATCGCACCACCTTTGTGATCACCACCAGCAATGCGTGGAAATCTGTTGCTACTACCGTCCTCTCTGATGAGGAGCTACTCAACACATGAGCGCACCACTGACTCACGATGCTCTCCGCCCGACAACCTTGATGCAATCACTACGGTTTCTGCGGAGTTTGCCTTCGCGCCCGTCCTTAGGCTGGTGGATAATCTTCCTGGGAACACTGGGCGTAGGAAGTTTGTCTGTCACTATTTCTTCAAGTGTGCTTGGAAACGCTGTGGAAATTTTTCGTGGTGGAAGCCTTCCCATCATTGGTAGGGGATCGCAGGCATTTGTCTCCGTCATCATCATTGTTGCCGTACTTCTCTTGACCGAAAACATTGGTCGCGTGTTCGCTTCCTATACTCTCGTATCAAAATCCCGCGTGATGAGTGTTGATCTCCGCCGTGCCTGCATGACCGCTACGCTGCGGGCACCAATTCCAGACATCATGGAGCTCGGAACAGGTAACGTCATCACCCGCCTGACCAAAGACGTAGATTCCGTCGTGCGCATCGTCAACTCGATTGGTGTTCGCGCTGGCACTACCATTGTGATGCTTTTGTTTACCACCATCACACTGATTATCACCGACTGGCATTACCTCATTATCATCGCGTTGATGGGCTTGCTGATGTACCCTTTCGTTCGCTCAACAGTGCGTGCCATGCCTGCCGCGACAAACCTTATGTCTACCGCAGAAGCGCGACGAAACAACCTCCTCCTTGACACTATCCGCGGTCTGGATACTATTCGCGCACTTCGTCTCCATGATTGGGCACATGGCAGGACACGGAAAGCCTCGTGGAACGCGGTCCAAGCCAAGGCAGATTGCATTCCATTGTTTAACCGGCTCATTTTCCAAGGAACCACCTGCTACGCCGTGCTTGTCGTTGGTGGTTTTGTTATGTCAGCGTGGTTAGCCAAACAGGGGAGCATCTCAGTTGGCTCGGCCGTTGCCGCTACGATTTTGATTAGCCGCTTGGAAATTCATATTTTCAACCTTCTGTTCTTTGCTGGTGACATTCAAGATGCTGTGACCAGCCTCGGCCGTGCTGTCGCACTCGCCGAACTCGGCGAACACATCACCACAACCGCCGAACCCGACGACCTTAACGACAACCCCGATGTCACCGTCACTAACCTCAGTTACGCCTATCCGGGTGGCGCCCCCATCATTGATAACCTCAGCCTCACCCTTAAAAGAGGAACAACAACCGCCCTTGTTGGTGCGTCAGGTGCTGGCAAATCAACACTCGCTGCGCTCATCGCAGGATTGCAGCGCCCACTATCAGGCAACATTGTGGTGGGCGGCGTTGATACGAACACCGTGCCAGACACGTGGACCGCCCGAAACGTTTCTCTAATCAGCCAGGAAGTTCACCTCTTTTCAGGCACACTACGCGAAGATCTTCGCATGGCGGCACCCAACGCGAGCGACGACGATCTACTCACCGCACTTGCGTCCGTGGGCCTTGAGGCCAGCAGCGCAGAATGGGATCGCTGGCTACCACAAGGACTCGACACACCCGTCGGCGCTGGTGCGCCAGAACTCAGCCCAGAAATCCAGCAGCAAATTTCGCTTGCCCGCATCGTCCTACTCAACCCACCGGTGCTCATCATGGACGAAGCCACCAGCGAAGCCGGAAGTGACAACGCCCGCGCTCTCGAACACGCAGCCAGCACAGTCGCCCGTGGGCGTACATCACTAGTGGTTGCCCACCGCCTCGACCAGGCAGTAGTTGCTGACCGCATTATTCTCATGGATCATGGCCGCATCATCGAAGATGGCACTCACGACGAACTTTTAGCACTGAACGGCCGCTACGCAGAGCTCTTCCACAGGTGGAGCAAATAAGGTAAAACGGACACCATGACACACTATGCAGACGACCCACGATTCCCAGGCCCAGACCCCTACGCGCCGCTGAAAGACCTTCCCAGCTTCACCCTCACCTCCACCGACTTCAGTGACGGCGACAAGATCTCCGAACTACACATCGGTGGGAGCGATATCTCACCACAGCTTTCCTGGTCTGGCCTGCCAGAAGGGACACAATCCCTTGCCGTTACCTGTTTCGACCCCGATGCGCCAACACTATCCGGATACTGGCACTGGGCAGTCTTCAACATCCCTGCTGATGTGACCGAACTGCCCACCGGTGCAGGGTCTACCGCAAACGCTGGAATTGACGGTGCCATTACTCTCCGAAACGATGCTGGCATGACAGCCTATTTTGGCCCCCAGCCGCCGGCAGGCCATGCGCCACACCGCTACCTTTTCGCTGTCGATGCTGTCGACGTGGAAAAACTAGACATAGACCCCAATGCGAGCCCCACGGTGCTGAGCTTCAACCTGCACTTCCATTCACTAGGTCGAGCAATTCTCTGGGGCTGGTACGAAAACCCCTAGATACTAGCTAGGTACTAGGGTTCTGCCAATGCAGCCCACAGCCCACAGCCTCTGAAATCGAGGAAAAGCCGTGGTGCCTCAGTTGTGCGGCAATACCCAAGTGAATATCCCGAATCCAATCCAAGCCACCATAGATCATGCCCGTGTAGCCCTGCAGAAGACTAGCGCCGTTAGCGATGCGCTCCCACGCCTGTTCTGGTGTGCTTATTCCGCCGACGCTGACCAGCACCAGTTGGCCACCAACCCGACTATATAAGCGTTTCAGCACTTCCAATGAGCGGGCTGCGACCGGGGGGCCGGAAATGCCGCCGGCACCCATGGCCTCCACCTCACGGGTATCCGTCACCAAACCATCCCGCGAAATCGTGGTGTTGGTGGCCACAATACCTGCCAGTCCTAAGTCCACCGCCAAGTCTGCGACGGCATCCACATCTTCATCGGACAAGTCAGGGGCGATTTTCACCAGCACTGGCACGCGAGTGGATTCCTGCACCGCAACCAAAATCGGGCGCAGGGATTCCACTGCCTGAAGATCCCGGAGCCCCGGGGTGTTAGGGGAGGAAACATTCACCACCAAAAAATCAGCCAAGTCACCCAGCAGTGATGCCGATCTGCGGTAGTCCGAAACGGCCTGTTCAGCGGGGACGACCTTTGTTTTTCCAATGTTAATGCCGATAACATCGCGCGACCGCCTGCGTCGCAGATTGTCCGCCACCGCAGCGGCCCCCTCGTTGTTGAATCCCATGCGATTCAAAATCGCCTTGTCACGTGGAAGGCGAAACAATCGGGGAGTGGGGTTACCGGGCTGGGGCGATGCTGTGACAGTTCCCAACTCTGAGTACCCAAACCCCACAGCAGTCCAGACGTCAGCGCAGGAGGCATTTTTATCAAAACCTGCAGCGAGACCCAGCGGACGGGGGAAAGTCACCCCAAAAACCTCTTGCGACAAGATGGGATCTTGCACCGCAAGCTTTTTTGAGAGAACACGATTAAGCGGCGACGCGAGCTGCAGGGCACCCAATCCGTTTACCATCAGGTGATGGATACGTTCAGGGCTCAACATGAACATAACTTTCAACGCTGCAGCATAGGCTTTAGTGCGAAACGGGTGGTGCATGACCTTATCCTTCTGAAAGAGCCGCGCTCACCACGTCGGCTGGAATGATGGAGAGACCTTCTGATGCAGAAGCGGTGACCAACGCGCCGTCGTTACGCGCGCTCATGGAGTTGATGTTGGCGGCGGAGGGAAGCGAGCCCTTTTTTACGGGGACTCCGGAACTAATATCGTAGGCGGCCAGGGTGTTCGTGCCTGTGGAGGACACCCACACCACCTTGTTCTTTTTGTCCCAGGCCAGCGCGTAGGGGCTCCGGTCAACTGGATGAAGTTGGTGAAGGCGAATAGCACCGCTTACTGTATACACCGCAAGTTGATCGCCAGTGGTGTCGGATGCGAACACAACATCGTCCTCGCCGGCGGCCAGGCTACCTACCCCAAGACCGACCCGCAACGTCGGACCCGGCTTGTTGCTTGTCCAATCCACGCCATGAATGGTGGTGTCTTCCTTATTAATCAGTGCCACGCCATCGGGATTGCCGTTGTGGGGAACACTGACAATCTTGGTTGTTTTATCGGACACGCGGAAGGTATCTACGGTGCCGGACGTTCGGAATACAGACACATCTCCAGAGGTGGATGACCCTGCCACAATCTCACCCGAGGTGGTCATTGTGGCTGTATCCATTGGCTTGTCGGTTGTGCGTGCATTATCCAATGTGGGGTTGGCGGCATCAATGCTATAAATCGTGGTCCCACATGCGACGATAAACGTTGATCCTTGCGCACTTAGGTGCCCGCACTCGCTGGGTATAGAAAGCGATGGTGCTTCGCCTGCAGCAATGGTCTCCTGCGTTCCCACCAGCAGACCATCTGGAGTGCGGACTGCGAGCACATCACCAGCCACGGACGTGTCAGTCGCGCTCGCGATACCTTCGACGCGGTAATCCTCAGACCCAGAGCGTGGAGATTCCGCAGGTGTGGCGTTTCCCATGACAATGGCTTCACCATCTGAATTTTTTTCTGGAGTCGAACAACTCGCCAGCATGATGGTCGCCACGGCTGACAGGGCACATGCTGCCACTTTGTGTCGCATAGTCACGAAGTAAAGATTATCAGAGCTGTCTAGCTCGAAATATCATCAAGCGCATCCAAAATAGCGCGTGGAAGCCGGACTTTCGCTGTCAATGATTTCGTTCCATTGCTCCGGGTGCCGTACCCCAACGATGGCTGCGGTCACCCCGGCGCGATCCCGTGCCCACACCAGTGCTGTTGTTGCTGGAGAAATACCCAGCCCTTCGGCGGCGGTGCACAGGGCGTCGACAATGCTGAGGCTGCGTTCATCCAGGTAGCCCTGTACCTCCGCGTTGCGATGTCCGTTTGCCCCGCGCGAGGTTGAAGGAATATGCGACTGGTATTTCCCTGTGAGTACCCCCTGAGCGAGGGGAGCGCCCGCGAAGAAACCCACGCCAAGGTGTTGGGTCGCAGGAAGCAGTTCCTCTTCGGCGCGGCGAACCAACAGATTATATTCGTTTTGTGCAGCGACAATGGGGCGTGCCGACGCTGCGGCATGGTTGGCGGCGGCGTGGGTGACGGCCAGCTGCCAGCCGGAATAGCCCCGCACACCGGTGTAGCGAACCCGACCAGTGCGAACGGCATAGTCCAAGGTGTCGGCCACCTCCTCAGGTGGTGTTTTGCCGTCCCAGAAGCCGACGCTCCACAGATCTAAATAATCAGTGCCCAGGACGCTGAGCGTGTTGTCGAGGGAAGCGATCAGATGCCTGCGAGAGCAGTCCACGCGACGGCCCAGGGGTAGCGTAGGATCTACCCCGGCTGCGGAAGAGATCACAAGGTCTGTGCGAGATACCTCACGCGACAAAGTGTTCCGAGGATTCCTTCAGCGCGGCCACCTGCGTAGGCCGGTGAGGCGTCGATAAGCGTGCCACCTGCGTCGATAAAGTTGCGCAGGATGGTGGCGGTGTCTTCTTCGGGGGTGTCGGCGCCCCAGGTGGATGTGCCGAGGCCCAACCGGGACACTCGCAAACCGCTCGCGCCTACCATTCGTTGTCTCACATCAATACAGACTAGTAGTACCGTGGTTCAGGTGAGTTATTTGAACACCCTCGCGGCGGCTGATGTTGCGTCAACGGACATGAGCTGGGCGCAAGTTATTGTTTTATCTATCGTTCAGGGGTTGACGGAGTTTCTACCCATTAGCTCCTCTGGCCACATTCGGATTATGTCCGAGTTGTTCTGGGGACATGACGCTGGGGCATCGTTTACTGCCGTGATCCAGCTGGGAACTGAGATCGCTGTGCTGGTCTTTTTTGCGCGCGATATTTTCAGTATTGCTGTGGATTGGGTGCGTGGCCTGTTCAATAAGGACGAGCGCAATTTCAACTACCGCATGGGGTGGATGGTTATTGTAGGCACCATTCCGGTGTCTGTGCTGGGTTTCCTGGGCAAAGACTACATTCGTGAAGCCCTGCGCAACCTATGGATCACCGCAACGGTTCTGATCCTGTTCTCCTTTGTATTTATTCTCGCCGAGCGCATAGGCTCGAAAAAACGCGGCTACGACGATTTGACCATGCGCGATGCCATTGTGATGGGTCTTGCACAGTGCCTGGCTCTCATCCCCGGCGTGTCACGCTCCGGCGGTACCATTTCCGCTGGCCTGTTCGTGGGACTCAACCGTGAAGTTGCCGCCAGGTTTAGCTTCCTGTTGGCCATTCCCGCTGTGTTTGCATCAGGTATTTTTCTCTCCCTGACGCCTTTGCGCCTCAAGCAGGCCAGGCGGCATCGGGCGCGCAGCTGCTGATCGGTTCGGTCATTGCCTTTGCTGTGGGTTACGCCTCTATCGCGTGGTTCCTGAAGTTCGTGTCCTCCAACTCCTTCTCCTGGTTTGCGGTTTATCGTATTCCCGCAGGTCTCGTGGTGATGGCGCTGCTCGCTGCGGGTATCCTCGCCCCCTAACCAGCTTATCGACGCCCCGAACGCTAAAGTAGTGGGCATGCATTCTTGGCCCCAGCCTTCCGTGCCTTCTGTGGGAGGCACCTCTGTAGTATTGCAGCTTTTCGACACCGCTGATGCCGCACTAAAACCCGTGGCCGTCTATGACGGTGGAGCAGGTATGTACGTGTGTGGCATCACCCCTTATGATTCAACGCATCTGGGGCACGCTGCAACCTACCTCACTTTTGACTTAATCCACAGAATACTGCTGGATAATGGGGTATCTGTGCGCTTTGTCCAAAACATCACCGACGTAGATGATCCGCTGTTTGAACGCGCAGCCCGTGACGGTGTGGACTGGCGTGAACTCGGGGAAAGCCAGATCAACCTGTTCCGCTCCGATATGGAAGACCTGCGAGTCATCCCACCCCACGACTACGTGAGCGTGACTGACTCTGTTGATGAGGTTATTGACATGGTGAGCGCTCTTCTTGCAATCGGCGCAGCCTATGTGGTTGATGACCCCGACCATCCTGACATTTATGCCTCCATTGACGCTACGCCGCAGTTCGGATACGAATCCAACTACAGCCGCGATGTGATGGAACAACTCTTCGCCGAACGTGGTGGCGACCCCGACCGTCCTGGCAAACGCGACCCCCTTGACGCGTTGATCTGGCGTGCAGCCCGCGATGGCGAACCTGCTTGGGATGCACCATTCGGTGCGGGGCGTCCCGGCTGGCACATTGAATGCTCTGCCATCGCAAAAAACCGTATTGGCTCACACTTTTCCATCCAAGGTGGTGGAAGCGACCTGATCTTCCCACACCACGAATTTTCCGCAGCCCATTTCGAAGCAGCAGTTCCTGCCAAGCGCATGGCAGACCACTATGTGCATGCCGGGATGATTGCCCTTGATGGCGTAAAAATGAGTAAGTCCCTGGGGAATCTTGTCTTTGTGTCGCGATTGACTGCGGCTGGACATGACCCAGCTGCCATTCGACTCGGGGTCTATGCTGGACACTACCGCAGCGACAGGGACTGGTCCGACGTGGTGCTGCATGATGCGGAAGAACGCCTTGCGCGCTGGCGAGCTGCCGTTCATCTTTCTTCTTCTGAAGAAGCCGCACAGGAGCTGGTGCGGACCGTACGCATGCACCTAGCCAATGATCTGGATACCCCCTCCGCCTTGGCAGCGGTTGATGGATGGGTAGACACACTTTCTGGCGACGGCGACGGTGGGGAAGTAGTGACTCGTGCCATTGATGCTTTGCTTGGGGTGAAGCTATGAGCAATTTTGCTGAGGATTTCATCGCCGACTTAGAAACCTATGCAACCGGTTCTTACCTACGCGATAATGAGAAGGAGCACTGGACGCAGCCTTATGATCCCTCAGTGTTGCCGCAGCTCAAGGCTTTGATCAGTGCATTTTCCAACAAGGTGGCGATGGATCCTGATGCTGCGGTGGTGGCTGCGGCTGACTTTATTCAAAAAGTCAATGACTTCAACCATGCCCACGGCTATGCAGTCATTGAGCACGAAGAGGAAAACGAATTACAGGGCTTCATCCGCTCCACACTCTATAGCGCTGGTGTAGAGGACGAAGCCCTGAAAACACTTCCAGAGTTTGAATAGATTTATCGTTTCAGCGGCATTCCTGCTGCGTCCTTGTCGTAGCCGCCGGCACCAATGATGATCATGATGAACTCCACGAATCCCCACAGGGCGACTGCTGCCACCACGAGACCTCCGATGACAATGATCGACGTGACGAGGCCAATGACCATCAAGCCTAGTTGGAGGACTCCCTTTTTGGTGTAGCCAAGGTAGAAGTTATGAGCACCAATGGCGCCAAGGAAGAATGCCAGGGCAAGGGCAACAATCCACGACTTTTCACCTGCTGGAGTCAGGCCAGCAAAAGGCTGAGCAGCTTTATCCAGGAAAGATGCATTAGGGTTAGGGGCAGTCACAATATCTCCTTGTAATGTGGACCAAACTATATCTTTTCCGTCTGATAACGATACCGAGTATCACGTCAGAAGCAAAACTAGAACATATCATCGATAGAGATTTTGCTGTATGTGGCTTGCCTTCTGTAGGCAAGCTGCGGTGAAGCTGCAGCTAGGGCTTATTTTTCTCAGTGTTACGTAATTTTCTAACCTACCCTAAAATGGGGGTGTCTCGTAATTTGGGGTGGAGTGTTTCTGTGAATCTTTATCAACGTGTCAACGAAACTGACTGGTCGTAGCACAGCTATGTGTACCAAAGTCTCCTTACCGCTCCTCTTTCTAGCCTGAACCATGCCAAACTCCTGCGGATATGGCGGCGCGTCGCTGAATGAGGAGGGGCGAACTACCCCTAAACCCAAAAACGTACTAAGCTGTCTGGTCGATGATTACGAAAACTGGTTTCCTTGATGCCCTTTCCTCCCGTGTTTTGATTGGTGACGGCGCGATGGGTACGCAACTACAGTCGTTTGACCTGGACGTTGATAAGGATTTTCTAGGTCTTGAGGGCTGTAATGAAATCCTCAATGACACGCGACCTGACGTTTTGCGGCAGATTCACCGCGCGTATTTCGACGCGGGTGCCGATGTGGTGGAAACCAACACTTTTGGCTGTAATCTGCCGAACCTCGCGGACTACGGCATTGAAGATCGCTGCCGCGAACTCGCCTTGAAAGGCACGGCCCTTGCCAGGGAAGTGGCTGACGAGTATGAAGAGAAATTTGTGCTGGGCTCAATGGGGCCTGGGACGAAGCTTCCGTCACTGGGACACGCTCACTACGAGGATCTGAAGCGCTACTACAAGGAAGCCGCACTGGGCATGATTGAGGGAGGTGCTGACGGCATCCTCATTGAAACTGCCCAGGACTTGCTGCAGGTCAAAGCGGCAGTGTTGGGGTGTCACGAGGCGTTTGATGAGCTTCAGATAGCCCTCCCCATTGTTTGTCACGTTACTGTTGAAACAACCGGAACGATGCTGTTGGGGTCGGAAATCGGTGCGGCACTCACGGCTCTGGAACCGCTGGGCATCAACATGATTGGTTTGAATTGCGCCACCGGCCCCCACGAGATGAGCGAGCATCTGCGCTATTTATCCCAACACGCCTCTATCCCGGTGTCCGTGATGCCGAATGCTGGCCTGCCGATTCTTGGTAAACGGCGCAGAATACCCGCTGACCCCCAGTGAATTGGGCGACGCCCTGCGCACATTTGTCAACGATTATGGTCTTGCGCTGGTGGGGGGCTGTTGTGGCACTACCCCTGAGCATATTAGGGCGGTGAGGGACGCGGTCGTCGATGCACAGCAAGCACAGCGCACGCCAACTGTGGAAGATAATGTGTCCTCGCTGTATGCGACGATGCCGTTGACACAGGATACGGGCATTACCATGATTGGTGAGCGCACCAACGCCAACGGTTCGAAGGCGTTCCGGGAGGCGATGCTGGCGGGGGACTGGGAAACGTGCGTAGATATTGCCAAGCAGCAAACCCGCGACGGTGCCCACATGCTGGATTTGTGCGTGGACTATGTGGGGCGTGATGGCCGCGCGGACATGGCGCAGCTCGCGGGCTTACTGTCCACCAGCTCTACCCTTCCCATCATGATTGACTCCACCGAACCCGCTGTCATTCAAACAGGCTTGGAGCACCTGGGCGGGCGGTGTGCAGTGAACTCCGTCAACTTCGAGGATGGCGACGGCCCCGACTCCCGTTACCAGCGCATTATGCGGCTAGTTAAGCAGCACGGGGCTGCTGTGGTGGCATTGACCATTGATGAGGAAGGCCAGGCGCGTACCGCCGACAAGAAAGTCGAGATTGCAACCCGTCTAATTGAAGACATTACTAAGACGTGGGGCCTTGACCATAACGATATTATTGTGGACTGCCTGACATTTCCCATTTCCACAGGTCAGGAAGAAACCCGGCGCGACGGCATTGAAACCATTAATGCCATTCGCATGCTGAAGGAAAAGTATCCCCGCGTACACACAACACTAGGTCTTTCTAACATTTCCTTTGGGCTGAATCCTGCCGCACGGCAAGTGCTTAATTCGGTGTTTCTGAATGAGTGCATCGAAGCTGGCCTGGACACTGCCATTGCGCATTCTTCCAAGATCCTTCCCATGAATCGCATTGACGAGCAGCAGCGTGAAGTTGCGCTCGATATGGTGTATGACCGTCGTACTCCCGACTATGATCCGCTGCAGAAATTCATGGAACTCTTTGAAGGGGTTTCTGCAGCTGACGCTAAAGATGCGCGCGCCGAAGCCCTTGCCGCCATGCCCCTCTTTGAGAGGCTAGCGCAGCGTATTGTTGACGGCGAAAAGAATGGTCTGGAAACCGACTTGGATGCCGGCATGGCTGAAATCACCCATTGAAATTATTAATCAAGACCTTTTGGGCGGCATGAAAACGGTTGGTGAACTCTTCGGTTCCGGTCAAATGCAGCTGCCTTTCGTGCTCCAGTCGGCGGAAACAATGAAAACTGCTGTTGCCTATCTAGAAAACTTTATGGAGGCCACTGATAATTCCGGCGGTAAAGGTAAAATTGTCCTTGCTACAGTCAAGGGTGATGTGCATGATATTGGCAAAAATCTGGTCGATATTATTCTATCCAATAACGGCTATGAGGTTGTGAATTTGGGAATTAAGCAGCCCATTTCCACCATTATTTCCGCCGTTCGCGACCATAATGCCGACGTGGTGGGCATGTCTGGTTTGCTGGTGAAATCCACGGTGATCATGAAGGAAAACCTGGAGGAAATGAACACTGCGGGCGCATCGGACATTCCCGTGCTGCTGGGCGGCGCCGCGCTGACCCGTACCTATGTGGAAAACGACCTCACCGATGTGTATCAGGGTGATGTGCACTACGCCCGGGACGCGTTCGAGGGCCTCCGGCTGATGGACGACATCATGGCAACCAAACGTGGCGAACTAGTCATCGATCCTGCCGCTGAGGAAAAGAAGCTGCAGCGCAAGGCCCGGCATGAGCGATCCCGCAGGATTGCCGCTGAACGCAAAGCTGCCGCAACTCCCGTGGAGATTCCCGCGCGTAGCGACGTCGCGACCGACACTCCTGTGGCCACCCCACCGTTCTGGGGAACTAGGATTGTCAAAGGCCTCTCGCTGTCCGACTACCTGCCATTTTTGGATGAACGCGCCCTGTTCATGGGGCAGTGGGGGCTGCGGGGCACCCGCGGTGCCGATGGCCCCTCCTACGACGACCTCGTGGAAACCGAAGGTCGCCCCCGTCTGCGTTATTGGGTCGATCGCCTGAAATCCGAAGGCATCCTCAACCACGCTGCGGTGGTGTACGGCTACTTCCCGGCAATCTCCGCAGGCGATGAGGTGCTGGTGCTAGAGTCGCCAACTCTCGACGCCCCGGTTCGCGCGCGTTTTCCCTTCCCGCGACAACAACGCGGACGCTTTCTTAATATTGCCGACTTCATTCACTCTGACACAGTTGACGTCTTGCCATTCCAGCTGGTCACCATGGGGCAGCCCATCGCTGACTTTGCCAATACGCTGTTTGCCAACAACGAGTACCGTGATTACCTGGAAGTTCACGGCATGGGGGTGCAGCTCACCGAAGCACTTGCCGAGTACTGGCATGCCCGCATCCGGTCAGAGCTTGTCCTTGATGACGGAACCGTAGGTGACCACGACGCCACCGACACAAAGCGCTTCTTTGACTTGGACTACCGTGGTGCGCGGTACTCCTTTGGTTACGGCTCCTGCCCCGACCTGGAATCACGCCGCACCATGGTGGATCTGCTGCAACCACAGCGCATTGGTGTTGAACTGTCTGAGGAACTGCAGCTGCACCCTGAACAATCAACTGATGCGTTTGTTCTCTACCACCCTGAGGCGACGTACTTTAACGTCTGAGGTATGTCTTTGGGGTGTCGTAGGTGGTGTAGTTTTTCTGCGGGTATTTGGTCAAGTATTTCAGGTAGGTGACGGCGATAGCCTATGACCCATCGCCAGAATTCCCAGTTTTCATGACCGCGCCGCAACGCCCGCCAAGCGCAGAGCCATAAAGGAAAGTCAAGGACCACCACGGCGTCGGCACGTGCGACACGGGGAGCGAGATTGTCATAGGCACCTAGATCGCCGTCGATAACCCACTCCTCCCCAGAGACGATGCTTTCCCAGTCAAGAGGTTGGGGCGTGAGATCAGCACCCCATAGCAACTTGTCCAGTTCGATGTGGGGTAGGCCCAGTTGTCTCGCGAGGGTGCTTTTGCCGGAACCCCCGCGACCAAGGATGGCTATCCGCATGGTTCACAACGGTAGCCGTCGCCGGTAGTCAACGCGAAATGCGGCGATGTGAGTGTCCTATTCCTCGTAGTGCAATCGCTGTCATGTTTCAAGGAAAGATTAGCATTCTTTTTCGATGTCTGGAATCAATAGGGACGCGATGGTGCAGAGGCGCTTTCGGTACACTAAAACCCATGCTAAAAGCGATACTATGGGACATGGACGGCACTCTCGTAGATTCAGAGCCACTGTGGGGGATTGCCGCCGATGAGATGAGCGAAAAAATGGGCAGGAAGCTCACCCCAGAACTTCACGAAAAAATAATCGGCGTTACATTCGAAGAAACCGTTACTATCTGCGCCAACCACGCAGGCATCACCCTCACCGATGACATCTTCCGGCACTACTACGACATCACCCTTGAACGTGTCGCTGAACTTTTCCAACAAAAACTTGCCCCCAATCCTGGTGTGCGTGAGCTGCTCACCGAACTGTCGCAACAAGGCATGCCCATGATGGTGGCCACCAACACCGTCAGGAAACTCGCCGACATGGCTATCAACGCCGTCGGCCGTGACTTCTTCACCGCCACCATCTGCGGTGATGAGGTCGAACACGGAAAACCAGCACCTGACATGTACCTGGCGGCGGCACGCATGCTTGGCGTCGAAGCAAAAGATTGCCTTGTCTTTGAAGACAGCATTGCAGGAATGAAGGCCGCCTACACAGCGGGATGCTCCGTCATCGGCCTGCCCGAAGCTGGAATCTACCCACCGGAAGGCATAACAACTCTCCAACAACTCCATGGATGCAACTCCTTCGATGGTGTTACCGCAACCGACGTGCATCAATGGTTTAACACCCAGCCCAGTAAGCATGTGGAAGAATGGCACAAGTGAAAAACTTTGACAGCCTTTACACCGAACTTTCGCAACGAGCCGCAGAGCGGCCCGACGGATCAGCCACCGTCGAAGCCCTCGATAAAGGCGTGCATGCAATAGGCAAAAAAATCATCGAAGAAGCAGGCGAAGTCTGGATCGCGGCTGAATACCAAACAGATGCCGAACTCGCCGAAGAAATATCCCAGCTCATGTACTGGACCCAAGTAATCATGCTTGCCCGCGGCATTACCCCCGACGACATCTACAAAAACCTCTAAGAAAGACACCCATGCTCAAAGTAGCCGTCCCCAACAAAGGCTCCCTTTCCGACACCGCTAGCGACATCCTCCGCGAAGCAGGCTACGCCAGTCGACGCGACTCCAAAGCGCTCACCATCATTGACCGTAAAAACGACGTCGAATTCTTCTTCCTCCGGCCCAAAGATATCGCCATCTATGTTGCGAATGGACACCTTGATCTTGGCATCACCGGCCGCGACCTGGCCGCCGACTCACTCGCCAACGTCACCGAAGTCCTTGCCTTAGGGTTTGGAAGCTCCACCTTCCGATACGCCGCCCCAACAGGCTGGACGATTGACCAACTCAATGGCGCACGCATCGCCACCTCATATCCCAACCTTGTACGCACCGACCTGAAAAAGCGGGGCATCACCGCAGACGTCATCCGCCTCGACGGTGCCGTGGAAATTTCCATTAAATTAGGTGTTGCCGATGTCATTGCCGACGTCGTGTCTACCGGCACCACCTTGCGCAAACAAGGACTCGAACCCTTCGGCGAACCACTATGCACCTCCGAAGCCGTCATCGTTGGGCGTGCCGACCGTGAAGTTACCCCTGAACAACGCGTCCTCCTCCGCCGCGTCGAAGGCATCCTCCATGCCCAGAATTACCTCATGCTCGACTACAACGTCCCACGCCACCTGCTTGACGACGCCACCCGCATCACCCCCGGCATCTCAGGACCCACCGTCTCGCCCCTCGCGCTAGAGGAATGGGTAGCCGTCCGCGCCATGGTCCCACGCAAAGACGCCAACTGGATCATGGACCGACTTGCAGAATTAGGAGCACAAGCAATACTCGCATCCGAAATTAGGATCGCACGCATATAAATGGGGGTAGTCTTTCAAGTAGCCCCATAGGCGCAACGAAAGGCCCCACCAATGAGCAAAACCAAAAAAACAACCACCCCCACAGCACGCACCGGATACCGCCTAGAAGAAGACCTACTAGGCACCATGGAAGTACCCAACGACGCCTACTACGGCATCCACACCCTGCGCGCCATCGACAACTTCACCATTTCCCGAACCACCATTAACCACATTCCGAATTCATCCGCGGCATGGTTCAAGTCAAAAAAGCAACGGCACTGGCCAACCGTCGACTGCACACCCTGCCCGCCAAAAAATGCGAAGCCATCGTCTGGGCCTGCGACCAAATCCTGGAAAAAGGGCGCTGCATGGACCAATTTCCCATCGACGTCTTCCAAGGCGGAGCCGGCACAAGCCTCAACATGAACACCAACGAGGTTATCGCCAACCTCGCCCTCGAATACCTCGGCGAACCCAAAGGCAACTACAGCGTCATCAACCCCAACGACGACGTCAACATGAGCCAATCCACCAACGACGCCTATCCCACAGGTTTCCGTCTCGGGGTCTATGCTGCGCTCATTGAACTCATCAAACAAATCGACCAACTCCAATCAGCCTTCCACGCCAAAGGCACCGAATTCGTCGATATTCTCAAAATGGGACGCACCCAACTCCAAGACGCCGTACCCATGACCCTCGGCGAGGAATTCCAAGCCTTCGCCCACAACCTCGCCGAAGAACAAGCTGTCCTCCGCATGGCTGCCGATCGACTCCTCGAAGTCAACCTTGGCGCTACGGCCATCGGAACCGGCGTCAACACCCCTGCAGGATACCGCCACCAAGTCGTCGCCTCGCTCTCCGAAGTCACCGGATTGGAGATCAAATCCGCGCGCGACCTCATCGAAGCAACATCCGACACTGGTGCCTATGTCCTCGCACACGGTGCCGTCAAACGCGCGGCCATGAAACTATCCAAGATCTGCAATGACCTCAGGCTGCTTTCCTCAGGCCCCCGCGCCGGACTCAACGAAATCAACCTGCCTCCACGCCAGGCGGGATCATCCATCATGCCGGCCAAAGTGAACCCGGTGATCCCTGAAGTGGTCAACCAGGTCTGCCTGAAAGTGTTCGGCAACGATCTGACAGTAACCATGGCCGCCGAAGCGGGCCAGTTGCAGCTCAACGTCATGGAACCCGTCATTGGGGAAGCCCTGTTCCAATCCATTCGCATCCTCCGGAACGCAGTGACAGCTCTACGCGAGAAGTGCGTCGTTGGCATCACCGCTAACGCCGACGTGTGCCGCGCTTACGTGGAAAACTCCATCGGCATTGTCACATACCTCAACCCTTTTATCGGTCACCATAACGGTGACATGATTGGTAAGGAGGCGGCCGCCACGGGAAAAACAGTACGCGAACTAGTCCTAGAGAAGGGACTGATGGATGAACAAACCCTCGACCAGGTTCTTTCTAAAGAAAACCTCATGCACCCTGTCTTTCGAGGAGCCCTCTACCTAGAAAACTAGTCCTTTTGGGGGAGGGCAATAATTCGCCTGTACAGCCGATGTTTTTACGGTTGTCATGTCGCACACTTAAAGCATGACAACCATACTCGACGCTCGGGATATCTCGGTATCGTATGGGCGACAAGCAGTGCTTCACGGCGCGAACCTAACTGCCCAGCAGGGCGAGATCGTGGCACTACTCGGCCCCAACGGCGCTGGAAAAACCACACTCATCAAAGCAGTTCTCGGACTTGTTGCATCACACGGCAGCATAAAGACCACCAAAAACATTGGCATCCTGTTGGACGACGGGGGACTACTACCAGGACTAACCGGCCGACAGCACCTTCATGCCGTGGCGCTTTTTCACGGAAAAACCGGCGCCGATGAAGCGCTACAGCTCGTGGACATGGCCTACGCCGCCGACCAAAAAATCAGCACCTACTCACTAGGGATGAAACGGCGCATCGCCCTCGCTGCAGCGCTCATCGCACAGCCAACCTTGCTGCTTCTCGACGAACCCGCCAACGGCCTTGACCCCGAAGGAATCCGCTGGCTCAACCACTTTCTGCGGGACTACGCAGCACAAGGCAACGCCGTGATCCTGTGCACCCACCACCTCGCCGAGGCAGAGGCCATATCCACTGCAACCACCATGATTCGCGCCGGGCGCACAGTCTACCAGGGCCCCACCACAGACGACCTCGAACACCACTACTTCACCATGATGGGCAAGCCATGAAAACCGAACTCTACACAGCCATCCATTTACGTTCCATCCGCACCGCTGCCATGGCACTGCCCATTGCCGCAGCTTTTACCTCTATCCTTGCGTGGGTTCTGGGTATTGCAGCACCCGAAAAGCTGCCTCAATCCTTCGCGCCGGAAAGCTCCCAATTCCAACTTCAGGCACTCGACATCACCGGATCTGCACAATCAAGCGGCACCGCGGGCTCCTACATCGTGGCCAGCGTGCTGGGGGTACTCATGGTGGCCACCAACTACCGCCACGGGGCCGTCACCTGGAAAGTTCTCCACGGCAGGGGACGGTGGGGGCTCAACATTCTCGGGGCCGTGGGTGCTGTTACCGCAGGAGCAGCGGCGGTGAGCTGCGTAATTGCTGGAGTAATCACGGTCGTCGCAACGCAACTCAGCGGAACACCCTGGGAGGTGGCACTTAGTGACGTGCTGTTGATGTGGATACGTGGGATAGCGGCGCTCACCCTCTAGCCGTCACCACAGCTGCGCTTACACTTGCCACCCGCAGCGGGCTTGTCAGCGGAGTCATACTCGGCGTGGCGTACACCATTGAAGCCATCATCGCGGCCATCGGAGCCGTCGCAGGCTGGAACCTTACAGCAATCGGCTGGCTGCCACTCCAATCCGCCCTCTCAGCAGTCGGAACCTCGACACTCGCGCCCTACAGCAGTGGTGCGGGACTCCTGCTATGTGCGGGGTGGACAGCACTGGTAGGAATCATCGGAATCAGCCGACTCAAAACCTACAATCTATAGACATGGCCACAGACAGGTTCATCGCGGGCATCATCCTTATCCCCGGAGTGATACACATCGCAGCGCTCTACGCAAAAGCAGGTGATCCACCCTTAAACGCACCCGCACCAGCACTATGGGTCGCAATCGCCCTCGGCATCATTTACACCATCGAATCAGCCACCGTACTCAGGCGCCGTACCCAACCGGTAAGAATGCTGTGGATCTGCATCATCCTAGAACTGATCAGGCTCATCGTTCTGATAGTGGGTGGCCCCCAGCCTGCAATCAGCGGCCCCACCTGCATAGCAGTGTTCGCCTACGCAGCCATACGCTACACACTCACCCCCTACAAACAACTTGCCGCCCAAAGCGTTGTATACACCATCACCAGCACAATCGCCTACATCTACATCCCCATCGAAGGAATCGACGCACCACTCGTCCGCATCCTCATAGGCGCATCCAGTGGCATAGCCATGTTTGTCATCGGCATCATCCCCGGCTACATCGTCCTCAGCGACCACCGCCTTGCTGAGGCAAAACACCAAACACTCCTCGCCAACGAACGCACCCGCATCGCCCGCGAACTCCACGACACCACCGCACACCACCTCAGCAGCATAGCCATCCAAACCACCGCCGCCCGCGCCGTCCTGCACGCCAACCCCCACGCCGCCGAACAACAACTCGAAGGCATCTCCACCAGCATCTCCAAAGCACTAGCCGATGTCCGCGCCACCGTCAACCACCTACGCACACCCACCGAAGCCGAAACCAACCGAACACCCCAACCCACCCTCGCCACCATCCCCGACCTCATCACCGAATGCCAACAACTAGGCATGAACATCCACGTCACCGGCCCCGGTCTCCGCGACACCCTCACCACCCCAGAACAACAATGCGCCTACCGCACCATCCAAGAAGCACTCACCAATGCACGCAAACACGCACCCGGGGCTCCCGTCACCATCCACATGGATAACCACGGACTCGCCATACAAACCCACGGACACTTCCAACCCAGCACCCCCGGACGCGGCAGCATCGGCATGCAAGAACGCGCCGACAACTGCGGCGCAACACTCATAAACCAACCCAACACACAAGGATGGGAAGTCACACTCACATGGACATGATCCGCGTACTCCTCGCCGATGACGAACCACTCATCCGTGCAGGACTAGCAACCATCCTCCAAGCCTCCGGCAGCATCACCATCGTCGGCGAAGTCAGCACAGGAAAACAAGCCGTCGCCGAAGCACAACGATTACAGCCCGACGTCATTTGCATGGATATCCGTATGCCCGACGGCGATGGACTCGAAGCAACCCGACTCATCCAACAACTCGATCCGACCCCAGCCGTCATTGTCATCACCACCTTCGACCTTGATGAATACGTCTTCGGCGCACTCGAAGCCGGAGCCTGCGGAATCCTCCTCAAAGACAGCCCCATGGACGCACTCGTTGAAGGCGTCCAACGCGCCGCACTCGGCGAAGGGCTTGTCGACGCCGCCCTCACCCGACGCGTCATCACAGAATTCACCCGCCGAAATGACCATCACACCAGACACCAGCACCCTCACCCCACGCGAACTCGACTGCGTCGTACAACTCTGCCGCGGACTCAGCAACAACGACATCGCCAGCGAACTCTACCTCGAACCCTCCACCGTCAAAACACACCTATCTTCAGCCATGTCCAAAACCGGCGCAGAAAACCGCGTGCAACTCGTCATCTGGGCCTTCAAAAACAACATAGTTAGCTGACAAAACTGAGTAAACTGAGCATCATGAACCAGACGAGCCCGTTCACACCAACCTTCGGATCCTCACCCAGCGTCCCCGTCGGACGAACCGACATCGTCGAATCATTCACACTCGCACTACGCAGCGGACCCGGCTCACCCAGCAGGGCACTACTCCTCTCAGGCACCAGAGGCGTCGGAAAAACAGTACTCCTCAACGAAGTCGAAGATGCCGCACGCGAACAAGGATGGGCCGTCATCACCGAAACAGCACTACCCGGGCTAGTCAACCGACTCGTCAACGAACACCTACCAGCACTCCTACAAATGGTCGACCCACGCTCCACCGTCCGACGAGTCACCGGAGTCACCGGCCCAGCCGGCCTCGGAGGATTCACCGGCACCGTCCACGAACGACACCCCATCGTCCCAGGACTACGCACACAACTCACCCAAGCCCTCGACCATCTACAAGAACACCACGTCGGACTGCTCATCACCGTCGACGAAATAGGCCGAGGCACAACCGCCGAACTCGCAGAACTCGCCGCCGCAGTCCAACACATCTTCCGAGAAAACCGCGACATCGCACTCGCCCTCGCCGGACTACCCGACGAAGTAAACGCCCTCCTCAAACACCGCGGAATCACCTTCATCCGCCGTGCCGACCACCGCGAACTAGGCGCAGTCACCAGAGAAGAAGCGCGCCGGGGCCTGGTGGAACCTGTGGAGGAAAACGGGTGGCACTGGGACGAAACCGCCTTGAATCGCGCACTAGAGGCAACTCGGGGATACCCGTTTATGATTCAGCTGATTGGTCACCATTCATGGTTGGCAGCGAAAAACCCCACGGTTATCGATGACCAGGCTGTCGAGCATGGAACCCAGCGAGCACTGAAAGACCTCAATACGTTGGTGCTTAAGCCTTTGGTGGCGGAACTGTCGGGCCTTGATTTGGCTTTTGTCAAAGCAATGGCGGAGGATCCCGGTCCCAGTAAAGTCAGTGACATCGCTGCCCGTATCGACCGATCGGCGGATACAGTTGCTCAGTATCGACGCCGCCTCATCGCTCGCCACATTGTTGTTCCGGTGTCCCATGGGGTCGTCGCCTTTACCATTCCAGGACTACGGGAATTCCTTCACATCGAAGAGGACCATGCCCCGATCCCATTCTGGTAGTTAGTCGGCGGTGCTCCCAGGCCATCCCGGATAGTCCGGCGGAGTACCACCAAAAGCTGGGCATAGTGCCTGATGCGGGCACCACCCACATAGTTTGGAGGTTTTGGGGCGGAATGTTCCTGCGCGGCCATCGCCCTCAATTTTGGCCCACAGGTCGCCGAGGTCGCGTTCAAAAAACTCCAGCTCCTCGGTGGAGGGGGTGAGGAACATGGAGTCGATGACCTTGAGGTACATGAGACGCAGTTGGGTGGGCACGACGTCGAAAAGCCGCCAGTACACTAGGGCGTAAAAGCGCATCTGAAACTGGGCCTGCTGACTCCATTGAGGTTTGGGTTTCTTTCCGGTTTTGTAGTCGACGACGCGAACCTGACCGGTGGGGGCGATGTCCACGCGGTCAATGAAGCCGCGGACGGGAACGCCATTAGGCAGGACGGTATCGACGTACATTTCGCATTCGTGGGCATCGAAACCTTGAGGGTTTTCCATCTCGAAGTAGCCCCGGAGAAGGGCGCGGCACTCGACGAGGAAGTCGTAGAGGTCGGCGTCGGAAACCAGGTCAGTGAGTTCTGGGTCTTCCTTGCACATCGTTGCCCAGTTAGGTTTCAGGCGCTTTACAGCAGTAGGGTAGAGGCGGTCTTGGCGAGGAAGCTTATGCATTTCCTCCAAAACCGCATGTACGAGGGTTCCCTTAACCTGTGCCACGGTTTTGGGTTCGGGGAGACGGTCAATAGCGCGGAAGCGGTACAACAGGGGGCATTGCTGGTAATCACCAGCGCGCGACGGTGACAAAGCGAGTGGGCGGGGGCGAGTCATAGGGGACTAGTTACTCGCCCTGCCTTGAAGTGTCGTGCATTTTCGTAGGAGATGCAGAGCGTTGCCCATGATTGTGCCCAAGTAATCTGTTGGGACCCTACTCTGTCTACCGAGTGGCGGGGGTGAAAATAAAACCTTTGTCTACCTCTAGTTCACACGCTATGCAGGATAAATTTCCTGTTTAAAAGGTCGCATCAAGGGGGGAGGTTAGCGGAAATGATCCTCTAGCCGCAATTTTGCTATTATCGCAAGGTAGTATGCTGATGAAAAAATATTCATGAAAGGGTGTTCGCTATGGCTAATGCCTGGTTTTGGGGAGTGGAAGACAGAAAAACTGCATATTCACAACGTTGGCATAACGGCAGGTAATAATGAGTGTGGCATCACATATTTTTCCTGTAAAGCATGCTGATGACAGTATGGTTCCTGTTACAGCACAGGAATCCATTAGTTCCATTATGGGGGAGCGTGTTGTTGTTCGTCTCGTACAGGAACCACTTGTGGAGGCAAATTCCTTCGTTCAGAAATATCTTGGGCTAGAAATTTGCGACAGCTATAACGTGGGAATGGCGCCACCGCGTGCTGAGGGTTTTCCAGAATGGCCCATCATTATCGACCTTGATAATGCACACCATGCGCTCAACCTTGTAAGTGACGTTGAATGGGCTAGACGCATGGTGGCCAGTCAGCCCAACAAGGTAAAACAGCGTATTGATGCCTTGGTGAAGACACTTCTTGTGTCCGTTCCACATTTTGTCCCACCTCTATTGGAGGAAATAGCGCGCATTTTCGATAATGCTGGAAATAGTAAATATGCGGTTCAGTTCTTTGGAAAAGCAAGGGAAATTGACCGTACTTATGGCACGGATGGTGACACTGCACGCCATCGTCGTGTCATGGAAGAATTTGCGCGACGTGGGTGCATCAGTGCCAAAGACATGACGCGGGAATCTGCGGATTGTGTCGCTATGTTCGGTGATGCTACTGAGGCATACCGGTACGTGCTTCACCTGAATGCTCAGCGATGTAGAGCTGGAATGCCTCCTTACTCTTCTATGGCGCGCGATCTTATAAAGATGGGCAAGGTTGCGGAGATAGATCCAGCCGATGTATGCAAAGATGTGCTAGAAAGTATCGAGGGGACTCGGGGGATGCGAACAGCGCCACTCGGATTTTATCAAGGGATGGCCAAGCATCTTTCTGGGGAATCGCTGAAACGACTATTTGCCACGTGCCCCAGCAGCGTATCTGGTGATGAGTGGGCTGGAGCTGCTGACAAGGCGGGCTTGTTTAAGCTGTTAACAGAAGCTGAAATGCTGGAATGGCTATGTGATGCTATAAGGTCGAGTAATCGATACTCGGCTGAAAACCTGGTGCGGGTAGTTGAGAAGTATAAAGAAATATTGCATGGTCATGTATTGCGCGTAGCGTGCTCAAACTTGCACCTATCGTTGCTTATATCGCTGGAAAAAGCGGGTGTAATATGGGAATTTACCGACCCTGTCGGTACGGGAAATCGTCAGTTTTTGAGCTACCTTCGTGGAACGTATGATATTCTCGATATGGGTGTCATTTTCCGCAATCCTCACATATGCGAACGCTTGCTGCATGGAATTACGCTAAGTGAATTTGTGCGCGAGCATGATGTTGGCAGACTGCGGGAATTGGGTTTAGCGCCTGCGATAGATTACCTTGTCCGTTGTGATCTAGCGGCATTCCAAGGCGGAGATTTCCTGCTGCCTCAGGCGAAAAAAATGATTGAGAATATGGATGTGCTCGCCAAGCTTGAGCTATCAAGGGAGGTTCTTGACGAGGCGATAAATGCACTTCATTATGATTTTGCCGCTATGTTGGCTCGCAATTTACAGGCAGGAGTGTTGACGGAATTATCATGGCCTGCGCTGGAAAAAGCTATGGCTGATTTTTGGAAACGATGCTTATTTAAAAAAGATAAACCTATAAAGTTTTTTGAATCTTATCCTGGTGTTGTTGCGCTCATTGAGGATTCACTTGTTGCAGTTGAGGGGGAGTCAGTGGTGGCTACGTACATCCACCCTGATAGAGATTCCGTAATAAGGGCAGGTTATGTTGGGGATGCTCTTTATTGCATGAGCGTCGAGGATGAGACGGTAAGTGGTGAATGGTCACATGGCCAAGCGATGATGGTAGAAAAACCAGAGAACTGGCAGTGGGGGACCATCACATCAACAGCTTCACTATTATGCCCAGCGGGTCGGCTTACTGGTGCTGGCATTATTACAGCCTACGCAACGAAAGCCCCTTATCCTGCGGGGAACGTATACGGGAGTACATCGGGAGATCTGTGGCGTCTTCAGCTTTCGGAGTATGAACATGGAAACTGCACTATCTATTCGGTGGATCCACACACGGGCCAGGACAAAGACGAAAGTTATCCTTCACAGTTCGATGCTGTGACGGCGCCGAGCATCCGGCACGAGGAGTGCGTGATGCTCCCAGCACCTGCAGGGCAGCATGTTGTACCCGTGCACGACGGTGAGTTTTTCAGCGTTTTTGCTAGCGATCGCGACAAGAATCTGCCCTACATGGTGATTACAGGCGATGGAAACATCGTGCGCAGTGGTGCGTACGCACCAGGTTTGGTGCAATTCGGTGGTGTGACATGGTTACGTGACGCAGATGGCAACGTGTATCTGCCTGGTCTTCCTGGCGATGAGGGGTTACTTGCAGAAACTCACGGTACCAGGGGAAAACACTGGCTTCATGATCTGCCATGGTCAGCATGGATCAACCTCCAGGTAAGGAACGAGGCTGCAAGCCAACGGCTTAGGACTATCACCCCGTATCACGCCGCAGTGCTTCTCAATAGTGAAATGAGTGCTGCGCGTTTTCTGGGTACAAAGGATCCAGAGCTATGCGCCAGCGTTGACCACTGCGTCGAAGAGGTCCGAAAACTTGATAAGAAGTTGAAGCGACTGCGCTCTATTTTGCGCATGATCCGGGATAACGTTACTCCGCACAACACATCTAATGGTCCCCAAGTTGACAAGATTTAGAGCATGCGCACAAATATCAGGCTGGGGTTGAAGCAGAGCAATTAGTAAGGCTAGTCCGCCAAGTACCAGTGGAAATATCTGGTACTTGGAAATGGTTGCTTTCTGTTGGTAATGAAAAATCTTTGGTGGCGTGGGCATCTGGACCACTGGCTAACCCACTAGTGGGGCAAGAAGTGGCTGCGATGTTTAGCGTGTTGGCCAACGCCGGTATCGGTGCTGAAACGTGGAATCAAGTGAGCTTGAATTGGACGAAGTTGGGTGCGGATCTTCCCCAATTGCATACTGGGCTTGTATTGCCTAACGCTGTTGTCGTGGGTAAACCTAAGCCGTACCAGTGGGGCGAATGGACGGACAGCAGCCTAAGCTACCGGGTGTTTGCCCAAGGAGAGCTGCCTTATACCGATACGGATGTTGTGGGTATTACTGCCCTAGGTGCGAAATATGGCATTGTTCCAGGTCTGACGTCGCAGCATATGGCTGAATGCGCACTGAGCTTCCCTGAACCTGGTGATATTGACCGTATGGTGCACGCCCTCAGCGATAATTGCGCCTTAACAAAAGCAGCAGCTACGGTGCTATTCAACGGGGGCTTCCACCCACTTCACCAAGGCTCACGGTTTCATGGCGACGACATTATGCAACAAGTCATTGATGCCGAAGATAAACCCAGATTGGAGGCAGCGAAGAAATCGCTGCGCATCTCTGCCAAGGTTTATGACAACGCAATTATTCAGTTGCGCGAGCTGGATCTGGAGCATGTTGAATTGCTACTGGCGGCAGCTTTTGACCGAAACTATGATGCCATCGCACGTATCGCGGCTGAGCTGCCACAAACGGTAGTTCCGCTTGATGACGATACGTTAGTGCAGCTCACTGGCTGGTACTCGCGGTGGGACGAAAAGATACCCAGGGTAGTGATGCAAGCAGCCCAGAAACTATCAGACGAAATGCTAGTTGATAGCTGTGATTATGGTCGACTTTTGGGCGCAGTGCTGTATTGGGCGACGCATGCGCCGTTGAATGACCCTTTACGTGGATTCTATGCAGATCAACTCGACATCCTGAAGACAATTGAGCCCGTGGATAACTCGAGAATGACAACACAATATCCGCTTCAAGGTTCTCTTGAGACCATCCCACCAATGCGTCCAGAGGACAGCGCAGACGCCCGCAGGGCACTACGCCAGGGCTATTTTGATGAGGTGATTGCTGGCCTACGGCGTGAAGTTAGCAGTGGTGGGTGTCCGCTTAACCCGGCGTTATCTGCATCAGATGTTGTGGATGAGGTGTGTGAGCACCTGGGCTTAGGAAAATTGGCGGCCATGTATTTTCTTCAGTTGTTGGCCATTGCGTACTGCCCGGATGTGAGCATCAGAACATGGAACAACTGGAAAAGAAGGATTTAGACGCGGCCAGGGGAGAGCTTCTAGAAAAGCAGCTGGTTGTGCACGGCAAACGCACAAGGGCTGGCCGTTCGGTGTTTTTACCCTGCCCATGGTGGGAGGCAAGTTCCCCACACTATCCAATGGAGGAGTGGAAAGCCCAGTATTACCTGGTACGTTACGGAAACAAAGCGTGGAGTTTGGTTCCGTGGTGTCCGCCGCTACTGCCACTCGATACGTTATTCCGCCATGCTTGGGACCGCTATAAAGGTGGTGATGTACCTCGCATGGAGGAACTGACCACCACCCGCTATAAGGGAAAATCTAGGCGATAAGCAATCCAGTTATTTTCCCCCGAAGCGGCGAGTATCGCGCAATTCAATAGGAGTATCGCCTGAAGAGCCCACCACTTCCTCGAATTTTTGCAATGCGTTCCGGGAATGAAGCTGTTGGCGAGTGGTGGTGAGCTGCCAGCGGTTTCGGGATAAGACATTGAGTCCCCAGGATGCCGCCGCAGTGGCACGGTTGCGGAACCCAACGAGGAACATCATGTGTACCAGCAACCATGCCACCCAACCGATAAAGCCGGTGAATTCCACTTTTCCAAGTTTCACTACTGCGGAATAGCGGGACACGGTGGCCATGGAGCCTTTGTCGAAGTATTCAAAAGGCTCACGGGCGTTGGGGTCTCGGCCGTCGACTTCTGCGACGATGTTTTCTGCAGCGTATTCGCCACCTTGGATGGCTACCTGCGCCACGCCGGGGAGATTGTTGTAGTTCATCATGTCGCCGATGACAAAGACGTTGTTGTGGTCACCAACACTGAGATCGGGGTTAACCATAACGCGTCCGGCGCGGTCAATTTCTACGCCGGTTTGGTCAGCAATGAGTTTACCCAGCGGGGAAGCGGCGACGCCGGCGGACCAGATTTTACAGAAACAGGGGATAGTTTCTATCGTGTCGTCCTGGGTGGACTTGTAGGTGACCGAGTCTTTGGTGATGTCAGTGACAATGGCATTCAGCTTGACGGTGACACCGAGTTTTTCCAGCTGACGCTGTGCGTTACGCCCGAGACGTTTACCGAACGGTGGAAGTACTTGGGGCGCGCCGTCGAGAAGCACGACTTTCGCTGAGTTGGTGTCGAAGTTGGAGTATTCATCGCGGAGCGTACGGTGTGCCATCTCGGCGACCTGTCCTGCGAGTTCCACACCAGTTGGCCCGGCACCGACGATGACAAAAGTGAGTAAGCGTTCGCGTTGTTCTTTGTCGGTGGCTAGTTCTGCGCGCTCGAAAGCGCCGATGATGCGGGCGCGGATTTCTAGGGCGTCGTCAATGGTTTTCATGCCTGGCGCGAATTCCGCGAAGTGATCGTTGCCGAAGTACGATTGTCCGGCGCCTGCGCCGACAATGAGGTAGTCGTACTCATAGCGGCGGACAATGGCACCGAGTTCGGTGGTCACGATCTGCTGTTCGATATTAATGTCAGTCACTTCGCCTTTGACTACGTGAACGTTTTCCTGGTCTTTGAAAATTTGTCGTGTGGATGGCGCGATTTCACCAGTGGAGAGCAGTCCAGTTGCTACTTGGTAGAGAAGTGGTTGGAAAAGGTGGTGGTTGGTGCGGTCGATGATAGTGACATCAACATCGGTGTTGTTGAATTTTTGCGCGGCGAACAGGCCACCAAATCCTGAGCCAATGATGACGACGTGTGTGCGTCCGCCATCGGGACGGAAGGGCTTCTCCGACATGTATGTGCTCCTGAAAGCTAGGGAATTTTAGTACCGCATCGGTCTTTCGTTTGACTATCCTAGCCCGTTGTCATGATTATCACACTTTTATGGGTGGTTTTAGCTGGGCTACTTCACTGATAGCGTGGGGAGTGGTTAGGATGAAACAGGCTTTAGCAGCACTTTTCCCTTAAGAGAATGTTAGTAATGACCTACCAAACCATGAATCCTGCGTACCCTGACCATTTGCAGCACGTGGACGCTTCCATGTGGCCAGGGGTGGTACATGTTCCTGAAGGCCGTGTAGCTCAGCGTCGTGCTCAGATTGTGGAGGCGCGTTTTGCTCTCGCTTGCGAGAAGGCAGGGTTGAACCTTGATCCACAGTCCAATGGCGGCCCGGATATTCGAGTGCATCATGATGAGCTGTTTTATCGGCTCGCTGAGTCGGGGTGGCTGGGGCTTGCGGAAAGCTACATGGCTGGTGAGTGGGATGCGGAGAATCTGCCTCGGGTGTTGGCGCAGCTGATTAAATCGGGCTTTAGCCCCCGCCGTAGGTGGTGGGGAACACCAACGCACATTGCGCGCGCAGATTATTCGGGTGAGGAGCTGTCAGCACAGCTGGTGCAACTGTTTTCCACTGACGGGTATTCGACGTTTGGTGGTATTTGCGTCCGGTGTGCCAACGACTGTACGCACCGCCGTTACAAGCCACGTGTCAGGTGCAGGGCGTCGTCATGAGCCTTCGTCGCATTTTGTGGACATTACGCACATCGATAAACCTGTGGCGGTGGAGCGTCAGGATCTGCGGCCCGCACAGGATCGTGCGGTGAAGGCACTTCTCGACGCCGCACGGGTCACCGAAGGCACTGACTTGCTGGAGTTTCCTCTAAGTGGTGGGACGTTGGCGCTGGCTGCGGCCCGGCGCGGCGCGAGCGTCGATACGCTGTCGGCTGATGCCGAGCATTGTGAGGTTGTGCGTGGTCGACTGGAGGATGAGGATGCGGCGTTTGCCGTGACGGTGCAGCACATCACCACGCCGATTCCGACGCGTCAGGAATGGCGTGGCCGGTATGACGCCATTGTGAGCATTGAGACTTTGGAGAAGGTGGGGAAGAACTATCGCAAGGCATATGCCTTGACTCTGGATCGTTTACTTACCACTGGGGGCTATGCGGCGCTGCAAAACGTGGTGGCCACGGAAAAGTTCGCGGAGCTTGATCCGCACATTCTGGACGTGACACGAGCGTACATTTGGCCTGCGTTGGATTTTCCGACGATGGAAGATATTCACCGTCTGTTTGATCGCGAGACATCATTGCGGGTGGTCGCAGAAAATCACACGCAGAATCACTATAAAGCGACGCTTCATTTACAGCGGGAGTTGTTTGAAAGCCACATGCGGGAGGCCGCTGCGGCGGGAATTGATCAGGTATATCGCCGATTGTGGCAGTATCACTTGGCACTCATGGAGGCGCTGTGTGATGTGGGTGCGTTGGACTGTGTGCAGCTTACACTGACAAGTCGGAACCGGGGCGGCTGGCGCTAGGTTCTTCAGGGGCGAGCTTGGTAGCAGTTTTCGCGGCTGTCCGTTTCGCTCGCCAGCGGCGGAACATCAACGTCAGTATTTGATGGACATGGGGACGAAAACGGTTGCAAGACCAGCGATAATGAACCAGTGTATGAAGTCCTGAACAAAAGGAATCTCGCCTAGCAGGTACCCCACGAGTGGAAATCCAGTACCCCACAGGGTGCTACCTAGGACCGAATACAGCGTGAACTTCTTGTACGGCATGTGCGAAATGCCTGCCACCACGGGAGTAACCGTCCGCACGACACCAACAAAACGTGCCAGCATCACGGTGGCTGCGCCGAAGCGATCAAAATAATGGTTGGTTTTATCCACCGCTTCAGGACCGATCCAGCGCATGGCACGACTGTCCATCATCCGGGGGCCTGCGGTGCGTCCGATGAAGAATCCAAGTTGATCGCCAAGCCCCGCGGCAATGGGAATTCCTACGAGCAGTGTCCATAAAGGCGTGAACGGCGGGTTGGCGTGCGCCATGATTCCCGCCGTGAACAAGAGGGTATCGCCCGGAAAAATGAAGCCAATAAGCAACCCAGTTTCCATAAAGATGATGCCAAGAATCCCTATGAGTCCAAATGATGTGAGCAGCATATTGACATCGAACATGGATGTGATCCCTCAACTTTTCTTCACAGGGTGAGCACTACGACAACGATGATACGCGACCAGTTAGATCGCAGACACATTGTGTGGGGATCAACAAACCAAAGTATGAAGATGCTTTGATAGCACGTTAACCTAATAGAGGAAATGTGTAGCTCATTTTCTAGATGTCGGTCATGTCAAAGTGTTTGGTTTCCTTCATCACCATGATGGCGATAAGGGATAACACTGACACGACAATCAGGTACATACCCACAGCCCCAACGCCGTACTTGCTGACCAACGCAGTAGCCACGAATGGTGCTATGGCTGCACCCAGGATGGAGGCAACGTTGTAGCTGATGCCAGATCCGGTGTATCGCACGTTGGTGGGGAAAAGCTCCGGCAGTACCGCTGACATGGGGCCGAAGATGAGGCCCATGATGAACATGCCAACGGTGAGGAAGATCAAGACGCTGTTTTCTGAGGCACTGCCAGGGGAGAGGAAATGGGTGAAAGTGAAGCCGAAGGCGATCATGACGAGAGATACGACGATCAGGGTGCTTTTGCGTCCACGGGTATCGGCGAGTCGGCCGGCCAAGGGGATGCTGATGATAAACGCAAAAATAGAAATGAGCTGCAGTTTCAGGAAATCCAGGTAGGGGATTGCCAGGCCATTTTTGGCAATGCCGTAGGACAACACCCAGGTGGTTACCAGGTAGAACAGCGTGTAGCAGGAAACCATGATGAATGTGCCGAGGATCAGCGGACGCCACGAAGTGCGGAACACTTCGGTTAGAGGCATTTTTGCTTTCTTGCCCGACTCCACAGCTTTTTTGAACACTGGTGTTTCTTCCAGCCGGAAGCGGACATAAAGACCGACAATCACCATCACGGAGCTGAGAAGGAAAGGTATACGCCAGCCCCACGTCATGAACGCGCCTTCGATTTCACCATTGGTGTGGCCTAGGAAGGTGACCAAAATGAGGAAGAGGCCGTTAGCAGCAAGGAAGCCCAGGGGAGCGCCAAGCTGTGGCCACATGGCAGCCCAAGCACGTTTGCCTTTACTAGCGGTTTCGGTGGCAAGCAGGGCCGCGCCTGACCATTCACCGCCCAAGCCGAGACCCTGGCAGAAGCGCATCAGAGCGAGTAAAGCGGGTGCGACAATTCCTACCTGCGCGTAGGTGGGAAGCAGGCCGATGAGGAAGGTGGCGATGCCCATCGTGAGGAGCGAGCCGACTAGTGTGGCTTTGCGTCCGATTCGGTCGCCAAAATGCCCAAATATGATGGAACCCAAGGGACGTGCCGCGAATGCGAGACCGAAGGCTGCAAAGGAAGCAAGAAGACCGACGGTGGGGTCATTGTTCTTTGGGAAGAACAGGTAGGGGAATACGGCCACAGCGGCGGTGGCGTACACGTAGAAGTCGTAAAATTCGATGGTCGTGCCGACCATCGATGCAGTAATGATGCGGCGTCGCGTGGCGGCATCAACGGAAGCTTGCTGAGTTTCAGACATAGTATTGAGTTGGGTCCTGTTTGGTTATGTGGAACCTTGTGGGTTTTGCGGTTCTAAAGCTAGTTCATGCGAGTCAACTACGCAATGGCACGCACGGGTAGGCGAGTGCATCTAATCTCATATCTATGTGGTCGAATCTTGATGCAACCGGGTGGCTGGAACGTATCGCGCAGGGCGGTTCCGTCGAGTCTGGGATGCGTGCATGTCTTGATAAAATTGAGCAAACTGATAAGCACATCAATGCCTTTCATCATGTGTTCGCTGGCAATGCGTTGGAACAAGCGCGGGTATGTGATGCAACACCTGCAGAAAAGCGGGGTCCGCTTCACGGTCTACCCATTGCTATCAAGGAGGAAAACGCCATTGCCGGGATTCCCACAGCGTTCGGTACCGCGGCAATGAGCACGCCTGCAACGGAGGATTCGGAGGTGGTCGCTGCGCTGAGATGCGCAGGGGCGATTATTGTTGGCACAACGCGGATGCCGGAGTTTGGCACCTGGCCTTTTACGGAGTCGCAGAACGGGGGAGTCACGCGTAACCCTTTGGACCCACGATTTTCTCCGGGTGGTTCCAGTGGCGGTTCGGCTGCTGCTGTTGCTGCCGGCATGATTCCGGTGGCCATTGGCGGCGATGGTGGCGGGTCGATCCGCATACCCGCAGCGCATTGCGGTCTTTATGGATTGAAGCCGCGTCGCGGCCGAGTCTCCACGGGACCGGCTGAGCATCTATGGTGGGACTTGGGAACCATAGGTCCACTGGCAAAATCACCACGTGACCTGCGGCTTATCTACAGCGTTATTGGTCAGTTCCCGGCTGTTCCACTGCCAAAACAACTGCGCATTGCTGTGCACGTCAACCCAAAAATTGCCGGAGTGATGGTTCCTGCCCAGCTTACCGACGCCGCGCTCCAGGCTGCTGAGCAGTTGGCTAAAGGTATGAACGGGGTAATAGTAGATACGGACCTGCGATTGCCAACGCCAACAGATGCATTCATGCCGCAGTTTCTTGGCGGATTAGTAGCAGAAGTTAAGCAGCTTGATCAACCTGAAAAAATTGAAAAGCGCTCACGGCAACTGGTGCGCATTGGACAGTTCGTGGGGTCACGGCGGGCCGTGGATTGGGCGCGCAAACGTGGTGAGCGGTATGCGCGCGACGTCGATAAGCTACTGGATCAATATGACGTGATTGTGAGTCCGACGGTCGCGGCGCGGCCGCCGTTGGCTGGAATCCTGGATGGGCGTGGACCGATCCGTGCGCAACTGGCGAGTCTGCCGTATGTTGCGTTCACGGCGTTGTGGAATGTGACGGGGCATCCGGCGATTGCAGTGCCCGTAGGGATTGGGAATGATGGCATGCCGTTGAGCGTGCAGCTAGCTGGTCGCGACGAGGACATGTTGTTGCGGCTGGCGGAAACGCTGGGGAAGCCCAATCTGACATAATGTACATTATCGGACAATAACGTCATGTAGTGCTTACGCATGCCTGACTTGTTAAATGTCACCATGACGTTAATGCTGTTGACGGCGGGTCAATGTTTTTCCATTGCTAGTCGAATGTTCAACTCACCGTCTTCGTCCACCTTTGCGGCGACAAAATCGGGTGTCTCCACGCCGAAGTCTATGCGGTTAATAGGCACAGTCCCGGCGATGACAAGCCGATTGCCGGTTCGGAGAACGTCAAACTCGGCCGTGACTTCCTTTTCTACACCATGCAGGTTAAGCATGCCGGTCACCGTCACCGTTCCGGGTTCACCATTGTCGGGAACGCCTGTGATATCGACTGGCGTGCTCACGGTAAATGTTGCTGTTGGGTAATCGTCCGTGTGCAGGATGGTACGCCGAACGTTAATGTCACGTTTCTCCACATCGGTCTGTAGGCCATTAACGTCAACCGTGACGTTTCCTGCGGTTAATGTCCCACCGTCAACGGTGACCTCACCTGTAACATCGTGGGTTGTTCCAGAGGTTGAGCGGGACTCGCCAGGTAAAAGCTCATGGAAGGTGTAGCCTACGGACGTCGTGTTATCACCTGCGTTGGGAATAATCGTCCAGGTGCCGTTGACATCGGTTGTTGCTGCGCTGGCGTCGCCTGTGTGCAACCCACCAGTTTTGATACCTGGGTCTGTGAGCGCCTTATACACAATGGGTCCAACACTCGCCAATGCTAAGACGATGATGGCCACAACGGTCAGGGCGACAAACGGCTTCTTCATAGTGTGAATATTATCGAACCGTGTTACCGCAAGTGTTCAATACTCCGGGCAAGGCGCACAAGTTCCTGACATAACTCACTTAACTCGGCGGCTGATGCTCCTTCAGTGGCGGCAACTTCGATGTCTTCAGCTGCGCAGCGTAACTCAAACAAGGAATCTTTGAGCTCGGCGGCCCGTTCTGGGTTCATGATCACAGCATCTGCAGGAATAGATGTGCCAGACACATTGTTGCGCTGTTCGTAGGCTCGTTGCCTGCAGGATTGGCTACAGTACTTTGGTGCGGCCTCGTGTGTTGGTATCCATGGGGCGACCACACCACTGGCACTGGGCTTCTTTCTTGGAAGATCGAAGATCGCTCACTCTCATAACCCTAGCGGACATGACCCGGTGAATTCACTTCCGGTATAGTGGTGTACTTGACTACCCCACTGGGTGAGACGAAGAGACCGTAAGGATAAATATGGCAGATCGTGTACTCCGTGGCAGCCGTATGGGTGCCGTGAGTTATGAAACCGACCGTGATCATGATCTTGCACCACGCCAGATCGTTAAGTACAGGACCGAGGTCGGCGACGTGTTTGAGGTTCCCCTTCGCCGACGACGCGGAAATCCCCGGGACGTGGATGTGCAAAAACGGCCAAATGGGCACCCTCATGGAGGGCGAAGGAATCGATGCCAAGCCAGCTAAGCCGCCACGCACCCACTGGGATATGCTACGGGAGCGCCGCAGCATTGAAGAGCTCGACGTGTTGCTGGAAGAACGCATTGAGCAACTGCGCAAACGCCGCAGGAACGCCGCTCGTCTGCTAAAGCAGCAGCAGGAAGAGGCGGAGAAGAATGCCGCCGCCGAGAAGAGCAAGGCGTAAGGCAACAGCACAAAGCGCTCCCAATGGGGCGCTTTTCTTGTTGTTAGATGTTGTACTTTTTGCGCAGCTTCTTCACACTGTGCGCAACCAGTTTCTTGGTTTCTTTGGAGATTTCCCGTAGCTGCTCGCCGCGGTGTGCAGCACCCCATTTGGTGACCTCTAGCAGGGAATCTTTGACAAAGCTGCCATCGAGCTTGGATTCGCCGATTTCGCGTTCGGTGAAAGTGATGGGCACCTCGCGGACATCGAAACCTTCACGAACTGCTCGCCACGCCAAGTCGACCTGGAAGATATATCCAGCGTTGGAGAGTTCGTTGAGATCCAGCGCCTCAATGAGCGAGCGTCGATAGGCGCGATAGCCTGCGGTCATGTCAGACAGACCGGCCCCCAGCGCCAGCGAGATGTAAATGTTGCCGCCCTTGGACAGCAGCCAGCGTTTCTTAGGCCAGTTCACCACTTTGCCGCCAGGAATGTAGCGGGAGCCAATCACGAGCTCAGCGCCGCGATCCACCTCAGCCAGAAGCAGGTGAAGCTGCTCAGGTGCATGCGAACCATCCGCATCCATTTCACACAGGACCTGGTAGTCGCGCTCCAGACCCCATTGGAAGCCCGCAACGTAGGCACCGCACAGGCCGCCTTTCCCTTCGCGGTGCAGCACAAATTTGCTCGTCGTTGGTGGCGAAGTCGTCAGCGAGATCGCCTGTGCCGTCGGGGCTGTTGTCGTCAACAATAAGAATGTCCACGTCGGGCGCTGCTGAGCGTACGCGCTGTGTGATCAGCGGAAGATTATCCCGCTCGTTATACGTGGGGATAATCACCAACGTACGGTCGCTGGGCTTGCTCATAGAAAGCTAGTCTCCTTGGGCTGAGCGGCGTTTCCACAATGCCGCGATGAGGAACAACACCCCCCATAATACTCAACACATGCTCCACATACTTACCCGCACGTGCAGCAAAAGTGCTGGAATCCTTTAGTGGGAGGGTTTCCACCAACGTGCCGTTGGTAAAAATTGAGGTTTTCTGGGTGACTTCACCTGAGGGAAGCACAATTGCTGACACTCCTGATGTTGCCGCTATCACCACTGCCCTATCCAATTCCAGGGCGCGCATACGACTCATGGCGAGCTGCTGGTAGGTCATGTCGGTGAAACCAAAGGTTGCGTTGTTGGTTGGTACCGTCAGGATCTGCGCGCCATTATGTACTGCATCACGCCCAGCTGCATCGAAAGCCACCTCGTAGCAGGTGGAAACGCCCACAGGAATCCCCTTCATGTGTACTACACCAGTGCCGTCGCCAGCTGGAAATTGCCCGCCATGTCCACGTAGGAGGAAAACAGTCGGAAAAAGCTGCGGTAGGGCATGTACTCTCCGAAGGGCTGAAGGTACTTTTTGTGGTGGTACTCCCCTTGCCCTGTCTCTGGATCAAACACCACCATGGTGTTGCGTGGCCCGACGTCGTCGCGGGTCAGCGTCCCAACCAGGATCGGTGCGTGTGCAGATTGCACCGCCTGATCAATCATGTTCATCGCCCCAGCATCTGTAAACGGGTTCACATCCGACGCGTTCTCGGGCCACACCACCAAGTCAACCTGCTGGTTCAGAGCCTCGGTCTGCTTCACATGGTTACTCAGCACCGCTCGCCGCTGCTCGTTAAAATCCAGCCCCAGCCGCGGCACATTCCCTTGAATTGCCGCCACTGTTACCTGCCCTACTTCCCCACCGCCTCTGCTTATCGACGCCGCGCCGCCCAGCGCCAGCGGTACCACCAACAGTGCCGCCCCTAGGAGTCGTGGACGCAGGAGACAGAGGGCAAGCCCGGTGGCGCACGCGAGCGTCGCTACGCTGACTAACGCTGGGCCTCCATAGGGTGCGAGGTACTGGAGTGGGCCGCCGACCTGGCCCCATGCAATTCGTCCCCACGCGAAACCCCCAAATGGCCACGTGCTGCGCAACCATTCCACGGACACAAACCACAGCGGAAACGCCCAATGCATGCGGCGCTTCATCAACACAGCACCACCGGCGCCAACTGCGATGCTGTACAGTGCCTCAGTGACTGCGAGAGCGACGTATGGGAGGTTGCCCACGAACTCCCCAATCCACGGGAGAAGAAACAGATACAAACTCAACCCATGGACAAAACCCAACAGGGCACCCACACGCACCGACACCTGCGGAGCAAGGCACAGATAAAACAGCGCCATCCCCACGATTGCTGCTGGCCACCACCCTATCGGCGCGTACGACAGATACACACTGACACCAGAAAGCGCTGCGACGCCAAGCCGCAGCGCTAGGATTCGCTTACGCATCTTTTGAATTCGTTCCAAAATCTTCAGGGCGGACGTTATTGCTCCACCGCTGAATTTCCTGGTCCGTTGGTTGCCTGTCTTCCGGTTCTTGGTCTGAGACAAAGCTCCCATACGACGTCTGCTGGCGGAACTGGTTCACCGTGTCGAAGCTGCGGGCGCCCAAATTCTCAATACTCGTGCGAACCTTACGTGCCAGTATCCGCCGAGCAACCGAACGAGTTGGCGGAATGATCAGCAACAAACCAAGAATCGTGGTGACAAAGCCTGGCAGCGCCACGCACAGTGCTCCGGCCGCAAGCAAGCCATAATCGCCTGCGAGAGTCCCAGGCGTGGTTTTACCCTGTGATGCTCGCACCGCAATGCGTCGCATCTCTGTAGCGGCGAGGAACAGACCACCGAAGAAAAAAAGGAACAACAGGATGAGTGCCCAGCCGACACCGAGCCACCGCGCCACGCCCCAAAACGCCAACGCTTCAATGAGGAAATATGGGATTGCAATCAATACAGGCACGGTGCCCACAATACTCAACTCCGCGCGTCGCTTCACATGCGTGCCCGTCCTTCCCCGAGCGTGATTCGGTTAAGAGCGTGAGTGCCCTTATTCCTGCGATAAGCTCTGACTATGGGCTGGAAAGCTAGATTCGGGAAGCGCGCGCAGCGAATAGGCTTGGTCATTGTCTTGATCATGACACTCTTGGGAGCACTGCAAATCGTATCTTTATTTACAGCTCGTCCTGGGGTGGGTTATTTCAGGTCAACGACAGGTCGGGACGAGTACGCGGCGCGATATGAGGAAGCGATGCGTCAGTTTGCTGTGGCACCGCGTAGTCGAGACGTCGAAACGCAATTGGGCATCGTGCGCGTTTACGAGTGGAACACGGATGAAACCAACGACAGTGTACCTGTGGTGCTGATTCCTGGGAGGTCGTCGGGGGTGCCGATGTGGGCAGAAAATGTGGAGAGCTTTGCAGGGAAGCATCGTGTGATTGCATTCGATGCGTTGGGGGATGCTGGAATGTCGGTTCAGTCTGCCCCGATTGAGCGTTTTGAGGACCAGGCGGTGTGGATTCATGATGTTTTGGCCCAGTTGGCCCCAGATGGCGCCCACATTGTTGGGCACTCTTTTGGGGGTGCTACAGCCACTGTGTACGCCCGTGAATACCCTGAGGATGTTCGTTCCCTCGCGGTGTTGGAACCTGTGTTTACATTCAGCTACCCACCATTTCGGCTTATGTCGTGGACGATGGTTGCATCAATACCGATGATGCCAAGGAGTTGGCGGGAGCATGCTCTGGGAAAAGTCGGCGGAACGGACTACGATGCTGACGAACCGATGGCTCGGATGATTGACGCAGGTGCCGCGCACTATAAAGCGGCTTTGCCAACGCCTCACTTGGTGTCCAAGGAAGAAGCGGAGCATCTCACAATGCCCGTCTATGCGGCAATAGCGAGTAACGATTCGCTGGCGGGAGGGGCTAAAGCTGCGGAACGTGCTCAGGAGTTGATACCCCAGGCTGAGGTGGAAACATGGCCAAACACCACGCATTCGTTGCCTATGCAGGCGGCAGAATCATTAGTGAAAAACTAAATAACTTTTGGGCGAATAGTGAATAGGTAACACCTAAGAATCTTTGTCACCGTAGAAGTTCGGAATAGAGTTGAAAGTTGCTTTCATCAAAGCAGACGAAGATAACTTCTTTAATCGTGTTGCTTTGATACTCTTTAGTGGCGGATAGTGCAACGTGAGCTGCTAATTCCTTAGGAAAACGATATACGCCTGTTGATATATTGGGAAAAGCAATAGTTTCCGCGCCATGCTTATCAGCTAGCCTAAGACTATTAAGGTAAGCCGAGCGCAATGCCGCCTCCTCGCCGTGTGAGCCATCTACCCACGTTGGACCAACAGTATGTACAACGTGGCGTGCCGGAAGGTTGGCTCCCGAGGTGATCACCGCTTCCCCGACCGGGCATCCTCCCTGGCGAGCGCGGATTTCACGGCACTCTTCTAGTAGCGCGGGCCCTGCTTTTTGGTGGATGGCCCCATCAACGCCTCCGCCGCCGAGCAGCGATGTGTTTGCGGCGTTCACGATCACATCAACGTTGGCTTCGGTAATGTCGCCCAACACTGCGCTCAGTTTCATGTTCACCAATCCTACACCTCCGCCAAGTTACATAATTGTCTTTTTACAGCAAAAAACTAGGAAAAATTCACTCATAGAAACGGGGGTACGGGGGTTCGATCCCAAGATGAAAGTTTTATAATCTGCGAGCATTTTATATGCGTCGAAAACTAGTATTTTTAGTGGTTGAGTTTCCATCATCTGTAGGCGGAGTCGCCGCCTAGTCAATGAAAGGAGATACAGGAAATGTCTGAGGTATCCATCCCGGGTGTTGGGCACTTCGCGTTCGAAGAAGTGTGGGACGAATATACAAGCGCAGATGTCGTCGTACCAGGCTTCGGCGGCTTGGAAGGACATTTCTACATGGCTGGCAACGTCCTGGATGCCGCGGGTCTTGATCGGATTGGGGCCGCCATCACAGCCTTCCTCTCCCCCCGTGTTGACTTCATTGCACACGCAACGCCGTATGTGTTCCAGCAGTACCAGGATTGGCGGACCATTGGCCAAGAGGAGGGCTGGGGTGAATATCTCCCCAGCTTGAGCCAGCCGGAGTTGGTGTGGGATCTTGTCCAGATAGGAAACGAATTCCAAATTGTCTGGGATGAAACCTTTGGCGGCGAGGTCTACATCAAAGTGGCCTGCAGCTGCGAATGGGACGTTGAAGACGGTCTCATTCTGGTGTTTAAAGGCGGAAGCTCACTCTGCACTGTGGGCTTTGGTGCTGACGCCCTCTTGAACAAGGACGGCAGCATCTATCAGCCGCTTTGAAAGCGTCAGGACGACTAGCGATCCTCCAACTCCCCTTCCATCTCTAGGTACGTGCTGCGTAACAGTTCCATCGACTCGTCAGACGGTTTTTCCCACAGACCGCGTTCCGCAGCCTCCATCAGGCGCTCAGAAATGTCGCGTAGCGCCCACGGATTAGACTTTTCAAAAAACTCCCTGTTTACGGGGTCACCGACATAAGTGTCGGTAAGGGTTTCATACATCCAGTCATCCATGAGCCCCGTCGTGGCATCATAACCAAAAAGGTAATCGACGGTTGCGCTCATCTCAAAAGCGCCTTTGTAGCCATGCTTGCGCATCGCCTCAATCCAGCGCGGGTTGACCACCCTAGCGCGGAACACACGCCGAGATTCCTCGTGCAGTGTGCGGGTTTTTACTGTTTCCTGCCGCGTGGAGTCACCGATAAAGGCATCAGGATCCTGACCAGTGAGGGCACGCACCGTCGCAACCATTCCCCCATGGAACTGGAAGTAATCATCAGAGTCGGCGATGTCATGTTCAGTGGAGTCAACATTTTTGGCTGCAACCTGAATGCGCTTGTAGGCGGTGCGCATATCGTCGGCAGCCTCTACCCCATCAAGACCACGACCGTAGGCGTACCCGCCCCATGCGGTGTAGACCGCTGCAAGGTCGTGGTCATCACGCCAGTTGCCTGATTCAATGAGCTGCAATAGACCCCGCACCGTAGGTGCCGGGTTTGGAGCCAAAGATACGCCGCACGTGCTCAGCGCCATCATCCAACGCGTGCGCGCGAACATAGTTCTGGTCGAGCGGTTCGTCCAGGTTGGCGACCATCTGCACGGCGTCGTCAAGCAGACCCAGTACATGCGGAAATGCGTCACGGAAGAAGCCGGAGATGCGAACCGTTACGTCAATGCGAGGTCGCCCTAGTTCCTCCAACGGGATCACTTCAAGGTCAATAACCCGGCGCGATGCTTCGTCCCAGAGTGGGCGGACACCGAGAAGTGCGAAGACTTCGGCGATGTCGTCGCCGGAGGTGCGCATGGCTGAGGTGCCCCATGCGGAGATGCCGACGGATGTTGGATAGTTGCCGTCGTGGTCGGCTTGGTAGCGTTCGATGAGTGAGTCAGCGAGGAGTTGGCCGGTTTCCCAGGCGAGGCGGGATGGGAGGGATTTGGGGTCGACGGAGTAGAAGTTGCGTCCGGTGGGTAGGACGTTGATGAGTCCGCGCATGGGCGAGCCGGAGGGGCCGGCTTCGATGAATCCCCCGTCGAGGGCGTGGAGGATGTGGGTGATTTCGCGAGGGGTTTGTTCGAGACGTGGGATGATTTCTTCGGCTGCGAACTGGAGGATGCGTGCGACGGTTGTGGGGTTGGCGGTGTCGGGGAGGTTGGTGGTGATGGTGGGGATGGTTGTGGGGTCCCAGTTGTTGGCGTCGAGGTTGGTGAGGAGGGTGCGGGCGTGTTGTTCGATGGTGTCGACGGTGTGGCGGGTTTCGTCGCCTTGTTCGGAGAGTCCGAGTGCTTCGCGGAGGCCGGGGGTGGCGGTTTCACCGCCCCAGAGTTGGCGGGCGCGAAGCATGGCGAGGACCAGGTCGATGCGGGTTTCGCTGGTGGGTTGTTCGCCGAGTGTGTGGAGTCCGCCGCGGATAGCGACGTCTTTGATTTCGCAGAGCCAGCCGTCGATGTGCATGAGCATGTCGTCGAAGACATCTTCGTCGGGTCGTTCGTCCCAGCCGAGGTCTTGGTCCATTTTGGCGGCGGTGAGGAGGGTCCAGATTTCTTGGCGAATGGCTGGAAGTTTGGCGGGGTCCATGGCAGCGATGTTGGCGTGCTCGTCAAGGAGTTGTTCGAGTCGGGTGATGTCGCCGTAGGTTTCTGCGCGTGCCATGGGTGGGATCATGTGGTCGATGAGGGTGGCGTGGGCGCGTCGTTTTGCTTGGGTTCCTTCGCCTGGGTCGTTGACGAGGAAGGGGTAGATGAGTGGGAGGTCTCCGATTGCTTGGTCTGGGTAGCATTCGGCGGAGAGTCCTGCGGTTTTGCCGGGGAGCCATTCCATGTTACCGTGTTTGCCCATGTGAATGATGGCATCGGCGTTGAAGGTGTGGCGGATCCAGTGGTAGGTGCCTAGGTAGTGGTGGTTGGCTGGTAGGTCGGGGTCGTGGTAGATGCCGACGGGGTTATCGCCGAAGCCGCGTGGTGGTTGGACCATGACGACGATGTTGCCGAATTGGAGTCCTGCGATGTAGATGTCGCCGGTTTCTGGGTGTGTGTAGTGGGTTCCGGGGGCTTCGCCCCAGTGGGTGGTCATCTCTTCTGCATGCTGGTGGGCAGCGTGTTGAAGAAGGTGAGGTAGGCGTCGCGTGGGAGTGTGAGGGGGTTGTTGGCGAGGACGTCGTCGGTGAGCCATTCGGGGTCGTGTCCGCCGGCGTCAATGATGGCGTGCATGAATGCGTCGCCGTCCATGGTGTCGTAGCCGGGGATGGTGGTGGTGTCGCCGAGGTTGTAGCCTGCGTCGTGCAGGGCGTGGAGGACTTTGAGCGTGGATGCTGGGGTGTCGAGTCCGACTGCGTTGCCGATGCGGGCGTGTTTGGTGGGGTATGCGGAGAGCATGACGACGATCTTTTTGTCGCTGTTGTTGAGGTGGCGGAGTCGGGCGTGGTGGTAGGCGATGCCTGCGAGTCGGGTGCAGCGTTCGGGGTCGGGGACGTAGGAGATGAGTCCGTCGGCGTCGTATTCTTTGAAGGAGAAGGGGACGGTGATGATGCGGCCGTCGAATTCGGGGACGGCGATTTGGGTTGCCACGTCAAGTGGGGTGAGGCCGTCGTCGTTGGCGGCCCAGTCGCTGCGGGGGCTGGTGAGCGCGAGCCCCTGGATGATGGGGATGTCGAGTGCTGCTAGTTGCGCGACGTCCCAGGCTTCGTCGTCGCCGCCTGCTTGGGCGGTGGCTGGTTTCGTGCCGCCTGCTGCGAGGACGGTGGTGATGGCGGCGTCCATGGTGGCGAGTTCGTCAAGGAGTTCGGTGGGGGCTTGGCGTAGCGATGCCGTGAAGATGGGGATGGCATGTGCGCCTTGGGCGTCAATGGCGTCGCACAGGGCGTGGATGTAGGCGGTGTTTCCAGCGAGGTGCTGGGCGCGGTAGTAAAGGACGGCGATGCGGGGTTGGCCTGGTGTTGTTTCTGTGGTGGGGCGTTCGAGGTGTCCCCAGAGCGGCATGTGGTGGGGTTCGTCGAATCCGTGGCCGGTGAGGAGGATGGTGTCCGACAGGAAGCGGTAGAGGTGTTCGAGGTTTGTTGCGCCGCCTTCTGCGAGGTAGGTGTGGGCAGTGGTGACTACGCCTGCGGGGACGGTGGAAATGTCAGTGAGTTCGGCGTCAACGGCGAGTTCGCCGGATACGACGATAGTGGGTGTGCCAGAGGCGAAGATGCGACGGAGCCCGTCTTCCCAAGCGCGCTTGCCGCCGAGGAGACGGACGATGATGATGTCAGCGGCGTCGATAATCTCGTCGAGAAGTGCGTCGGAGATGTGGGTGGGGTTGGCGTAACGGAAGTCCACCATGTCTGCGGTGTTGGCGTTTTTGGCGGAGAGGAGGTCGGTGTCGGACGTGGACAGCAGCGCAATCATGGCGGTTGTGTTCCTTTCCGGGGTGTCGCGCCCCGTGAGTGTGGGATGGGTGGTGAGGGTCTGGCTGTACAGTGGCGCGTCCGCCCGGAGTTGCACCGGATTCCTCATCCTGATCGTCTGAAAAAGTGTATCGCACCGGCGATCAATGGTGAGGGGCCAGGCAGTTCCGCAGATGGTTAAATTTCACATTTCGATAGTGTGATCGCTTCGGGGTTAGAATGAGCGCCATGACTGATTTCACCTCCTCACCTGTGTCTTTGTTAGCTGAGTCTTACCAACTTGGTGATCGTAATCGGGGCGATGGTTGCCCCGGCGCACTGAAAATGCATGAGGCGAAGGACGGCGGTATTGGTCGCGTTCGGGTTGCTGGTGGCCAGATGTCGCCGGAGCGCTGGGAGGCGCTTGCGGATATGGCTGATCGGTTTGGGGATGGCAATATTCACGTGACGACGCGGGGCAATTTGCAGGTGCGGGGCATTCAGGACACGGCTGCATTTGCGGAGGCTGTGCAGGAGCATGGTTTTTTGCCGAGTCGTGCGCATGATCGGGTGCGCAATATTATTGCGTCACCGTTGGCGCCTGAGTTGTTGCCGCTGGTAGCGGAGTTGGATGCGGCGTTGTTGGCGGATGATGTGGTGACGGGGTTGTCGGGGCGGACGTTGTTTGGTCTGGATTCTGGGGTGGGTGATATTGTGTCGCGTCGCCCAGATTTTGGTGTGTTTGCGCACGATGGGGGTTTTCAGTTGGTGTTGGGTGGCGTGTTTGTGGCGCGCCGGGTAGAGCGTGGTGATGTTGCGGCTACGCTCGTGCAGGCTGCGCGACGGTGGCAGGAACTTCGGGGTTCTGCGTGGCGGGTAGCGGAGAAGCCTGAGGTGCATGGCGAGATTATTGCGTCGTTGGATGCTGCGGTGGAGGTTGCTGAGGTGCCGTTTGTTGGTGCGGTGCCTGGGCGTCCTGTGGGGTGGTTGCCGCAGTTGGATGGGTTGGTCAGTTTGGGTGCTGGGGTGCGTTTGGGCAGTTGAGTAGTCAATTGGCGCGGATGATTGCGGTGACGGGTGCGCGGACGACGGTGACGCCGTGGCATTCGATTGTGCTGCATGATGTGGATGAGCATGCGGCGGAGCAGATTGTGCGGGTGTTGGCTCCGTTGGGGTTGATTTTTGACGCGAATTCGACGTGGCTGCGGGTGAGTGCATGTACAGGTATTGAGGGGTGTGAGAAGTCGTTGTCGGATACTCGCGGGGATGCGGCGCAGGCGGTTGCGTCGTTGGATATTCCGCAGGGTAAGGTGCATTTTTCTGGGTGTGAGCGGCGGTGTGGGCATCCGTTGGAGTCGTATACGGATTATTTGGCTACTGGTGATGGCGAGTATGAGGTGTCTGCTCGGTAGAGTATGTCGGTATGTATAGCTACGTCACGGATGGTAACGAGATTTATCGTCGTAGTTTTGCGATGATTCGCGAGGAATCTGACCTGGGGCGTTTTGATGCGGCTCAGGCTCAGGTTGCGGTGAGGATGATTCATGCGGCTGGGCAGACTGACTTGGCCTCGGATATTGAGTTTTCAGCTGGTGTGGTGCCTGCTGCGCGTGCTGCGTTGAGTGCGGGCCGTCCGATTTTGTGTGATGTGAACATGGTGGCGTCGGGGGTGACGCGGCGTCGTTTACCTGCGGATAATCAGGTGTTGTGCCTGCTCAAAGATCCTCGGGTTCCTGAGTTGGCGGCACGTTTGGGTACGACCCGGACGGCGGCTGCGGTGGAGTTGTGGGCTGAGCATCTGGAGGGGTCTGTGGTTGCGGTGGGTAATGCTCCTACTGCGTTATTCCATCTGTTGAAGTGGCTTAGCGACGACCCCGCCCGCCCCCGTCCGGCTGCTGTGTTGGGCATTCCTGTGGGGTTTGTTGGTGCTGCCGAGTCTAAGGCGGCGTTGGCGTCGGATGCGCAGGCGTTGGGGATTGAATTTGTGACGGTGCATGGGCGTCGCGGTGGTTCGGCGATTACGTGTGCTGCTATTAATGCCTTGGCTACTGAGCAGGAGATTATGGAGTGAGCGCTCAACTTATTGGTGTTGGTGTGGGGCCTGGTGACCCGGAGCTTCTTACCTTGGCTGCTGTTGCGGCGATTGAGTCGGCTGATGTGGTGGCGTATCACGCCCGCCCGGGTGGGAGTTCGACTGCGAGGAGTATTGCTGAGCGGTTTTTCCGCGACGGGCAGATTCATGAGTTGTTGCATTACCCAGTGACCACGGGGATTACTGATCACCCAGGTGGGTATGCCGGGGCGATGGCTGAGTTTTATGTGGAGGCAGCAGCACGTCTGAGTGCACATTTGGATGCTGGGCGGACGGTGGCTGTGCTCGCGTTGGGTGATCCGATGCTGTACAGCTCCTACCAGCATCTTCACCGTATCCTTGAGGGCCGCTACCCTACCCGGGTCATTCCAGGTGTGCCGTCGGTGACCGCCGCCGCTGATGTGCTGGGTCAGCCACTCGCGGAAGATGAAGAAGTACTGACCATACTTCCAGGTACGTTACCTGAGTCTGAGTTGGTGGAGCACCTTTGTCGTACCGATACTGCCGTGATTATGAAGCTTGGCCGTACTTTCACCAAGGTGCGGCGTGCCCTGCAAGCTACTGGTGCTGTTGAGCGGGCGTATGTGGTTAGCCGTGTTGGAATGGACAACCAAGATACGGTTGCGGTCGCTGACGCAGACCCCGAAGCAATTCCCTACTTTTCCGTGATTGTTGTGCCCTCAACGTCTGTGGGGCGACGTGTTGCGGAGGAGCACAAGGGCGAAGTTGTGGTTGTGGGACTCGGTCCAGGTGCCGATAAATGGACCACGCCTGAAGTGGTGGAAGAACTGGCTCGGGCGACCGATATTGTGGGCTACTCCACCTACGTCAACCGCGTGGCAGAACGGGCTGGGCAACGCAGGCACCTTTCGGATAACAAGGTGGAGGCTGAGCGGGCGGCCATGGCGTTGGATATGGCCAAACGCGGGCGTCGAGTAGCGGTGGTGTCCTCTGGGGATCCCGGTGTGTTTGCCATGGCTGCAGCGGTGCTGGAAGTCGCAGATGATCCGCAGTGGCGTGAGGTGCCGGTGCGGATCGTTCCGGGTATGACGGCGGCGCAGGCGGTGGCCAGTCGCGTAGGCGCTCCGCTGGGGCATGATTTTGGCATGGTGTCGTTATCGGATCGATTGAAGCCCTGGGAGCAGGTGGAAAAGAGGATCCGGGCTTTGGCTGGTGCGGATATGGCGTTTGCTGTGTACAACCCTGCGTCGAAGGAACGTCGTTGGCAGGTGGCGGCGCTACGGGACATCGTGCTGGAGTACCAGTCCCCTGACACACCGGTAATCGTTGCCCGAGCTGTGGGATCAGACCAAGAAAGCGTGGCAGTAACGACGCTGGCTGAGTTTGATCCAGAGGTTGTGGACATGCGAACCATGGTGATCGTTGGAGCCTCCACCACGGCTTCTTACGAGGGGCTGAACGGTGTGCGGGTGTTTACGTCACGTCGCTATGGCGAATAACCCCTGTGATACCACTAAAAGATGTTATTCGTATGACGAAATAAGTGGCCGCTGTGATGCCGCCTGCAAAGCATCGTGTGGGCAACACGCAGCAATGAAGCCTGCTATATTATTCAGCTCTCACCTGGGATTTTTATTTTTTCGCAAAGGTTTCTTGATCGAAATGTGAGCATGAGATGACTCTGTGTGTATTATAAGTGGCAACCAGCTTAGTTTTATGTGAAGGAGTTTATACCACCAATGCGCACCCTTCCTCGACGCATGATAACCACCCTGACTGCTGGGATGCTGGCGACCGCTGTGTTCGCTGGCGCGGTGACCACCGCCCCAGAAGCTGACGCGCAGCGACGTGCCACCAGTTCCACGGACAACACACTCTCGTCCGATGTCGGGTCGTCGGAACTCCAGAGCTTCTACAACAAGTCCCCGGATTGGGGCCAGTTCCTCCTCATGCTGATCACCGGTGGAATGCTGCTGGAAGGCGTCGGCTACCTCATTGGCCCCGCTCGCCTACAGATCCAGCACCTCATCCCGAACGTGCATATCTAAAACCAAGAGCAAATAAGCACACCGTCGCTAACCCCAAAACCAGGGTTAGCGACGGTGTGCTTGCTTTTAACTCCCCTACCCCATCAGCCCATGCGCAGCAATGTAGGCGTCACTGGCGGTGTGCACTGCGGTGATGCGAGAACCGCCTGGTAGCGGCGGGCGCTGGACCATGATCACTGGAATGCCAAGTTGGCGGGCCGCCACGATTTTGGCGTAAGTAAGGCTGCCGCCGGAATTTTTGGTGACCAGGGCGTCAATCTGGTTGTCGCGCATCAGTTGTTTCTCGTCTTGCACGCTAAACGGGCCGCGAGACAAGATGAGGCGGTGTCTCTTGGGAAGCGGTCCCTCCGGCGGATCAACGCTGCGGATGACGTACAGATTGTGCGAATCGTTGGCAAAAGGCGCAAGCTTCTGGCGGCCAATGGTGAGAAAAATATGATGGTAGCGTTCGGCTATCCGGGCGGCCTCCTCCATGTCGTTGACATAGATCCACTCGTCGTAGTTTTCAGGAGTCCAGGCCGGTCGGTGCAGGGCGATGAGCGGAATACCAGTCGCCCGGGTTGCTTCGGCTGCGGATATGCTGATTTTTTCCGCAAATGGATGGGTGGCATCTACCACAAGATCAACTTCGTGATCCATGAGCCAGCGCGCCAAACCAGGTGGCCCGCCGAAACCGCCAATGCGGACTTCTCCGAGGGGGAGCTTCGGTTCCTTCACCCTCCCGGCCAGCGAACTGGTCACTCGCCAGCCGCTTTGCAGTAGTAATAATGCCAGTTCGCGGGACTCTGCTGTTCCTCCAAGGATTAGTGCGCGCATGGGATGGTCCGTCCTTCCTCGTCACGAGGACGGTCATCTGAATAGAGGAAACTATCGGGGAATTCCCCGGCCGTAAGGACCTTTCCCACAATGATGATGGCGGTTCTCACGATTCCAGCAGCGGCTACTTTGCCCGCAATGTCCGCAAGCGTTCCGCGCACAATCTGCTCCTGCGGCCGCGACGCGTAAGCCACCACAGCCACCGGACAATCTGCGCCGTAGTTGGGGAACCAATTCCGCTACCACCCGTTCGATGTCGTGCGCTGCGAGGTGGATGCACAGCGTGCTTTTCGACGCCCCGAGGGTCGCCAAGTCCTCCCCCGCAGGCATCTGGCTCGCACGGCCATTAACCCTAGTGAGGATCACAGTCTGCCCAACTGTCGGTACCGTCAGCTCGTGGCCCAGCGCCGCCGCCGCTGCGGAAAAGGCAGGCACGCCAGGGATAATCTCATAGTCAATACCCAAGGCGGTCAGACGGCGTACCTGTTCCGCGACGGCGGAATATATTGACGGATCCCCTGACTGCAGACGTGCCACGTCTTTGCCCTGGGCATGAGCCTGGGCCATGATGTCAGTGATCTGATCCAAAGGCATTCGCGCCGTGTTGATGACACTCGCAGAATCCGGGCAGTTTTCCAATACCTCTGGAGGGACGATGCTTCCGGCGTATAAGCACACGGGGCACGACCGGATGAGACGGTCGGCCCGCACCGTCAATAAATCAGCGGCACCGGGACCGGCACCAATGAAGAAAACTGTCACTCGTTGGACCCTTCCTTGACTACCCGCCACTGGGTGACCGGAAGCGCTGCTTTTAGCGCTGTGAAACCACCGATGGCGTGTTCAGTTGAAATATCAAAACGACTTATGTGCCCGCCGAAACGTTGACGAAGCTGCCACAGCATCTGTTCGGATTCGATGGTCACAGCGTTAGCCACCAATCGGCCTCCAGGCTTTAACCCTGCCCATGCTGCATCAAAAACCCCCTCCGCTGTAAGACCGCCGCCAATGAATACGGCGTCGGGTGCCGGGGTGTCGATAAGCGACTCGGGAGCAGCACCGACCACCCTGAGATGTGGAACGCCTAACGCGTTGGCGTTTGCTGTGATCCGGGTGGCCCGAACCTCATCGGACTCGGCGCACCATGCGTGCGTGCGGGGGCTACTACGCAGCCACTCAATGGCAATAGACCCAGAACCTCCACCAATATCCCACAGCACTTCGCCAGGACGCGGTGCCAGGGAGCAGATTGTCAATGCTCGAATGTGTTGCTTGGTCAGTTGACCATCGGTGTCGTAGGAATCGTCGGAAAGCCCGGGAACGATACTGCGTGTCGGGCCGTCTGGCTGGATTGCAATAACATTCAAGGCGCTAATCGGCTGCGGATCGTCAGTGGCAGTAAAGCGATTATGTTGCTCATCACTGCTACCTATGTCACTCAACACATGCACCGTCGCCGCCGCATGACCCAAGTTCCTGAGCAACGTACATACTTCAGTGGGGGTGGTTTCATCACGCCCCAACACCAAAAAAGGTTCCCCCTGATCCACTAGCGGAATGATAGAAGAAACCGGGTTACTGACCAGACTGACTACCGGTGTTCTATCCACTGCCCAACCGAGCCGCGCGCACGCCAACGATGCCGACGATGCCACTGGGATAACCCGGATGCGTTCTGGACCCAATAATCGGCACAACGTTGTGCCAATGCCGTGGAACATAGGATCACCCGATCCCAGCACCACAACACGCATACCTTCCAGGCTTTCAAAAAGCGGAACGATTCCTGGAAGCATGGGTGATGGCCATGGGCGTCGCTTGGCGGGAATATGATCCGGCAGCAAGCTCAATTGCCGCCACGACCCCACAATCACCTCCGCGTCACGCACAACCTTCTGCGCAGCAGCCCCCATCCCGGTAAAACCGTCTGCCCCGATGCCCACAACAACAATCACCGATGAGTCCGGTGAGCTGAAATCATCAGCATCTGTGATAGGGCAAGACACACTCATAATTGACTATGGTAGACCACCGTTAATTGCGGCGTAGGTAACCCACGTCACTAGCGCGGCATTCTCCGCCACATCCTGCGCGGAGTAATCCGCATCAATGCAGCAAGAACCTGTAGCTTTCCTGGAATCCAGACGGTCCTACTCCCCTGATCCTCCTGAATAATAGGCGCAAGTATGTCTGCGACCTCGGCCGATGTGACGGACATGGGTGCGGGCTTCATCCCGTGGGTCATGGAACCAATGACAAAGCCTGGACGGGCTGTAATCACACGCACGGCAGTACCGTGAAGAGCGTCAGTTAATCCCTGGCAGAAAGCATCAAGCCCTGCTTTCGCCGAACCATAGACGTAGTTAGCGCGGCGTGGCCGCCATCCCGCAATGGAAGAAAGCCACAATCGTTGATCGAGTCGTTCGGGGGCGAAGCTCATCAGCAATAACGGTAAGCATGGCGATTTGGGCGGTGTAATCAATGGTTGCTATGTCCGCCGCATGGAACTCGTCGACTTCTGCCCGTTGTTGATCACCCAACACGCCAAACGCGACAAGAACCAGGTTGATTTCCCCCGCAAGCTGCTCGGCCTGCTGGAAAAGCGTCCGGTAGGCACGCAGGTCGGCGGCCTCAAAATAAAGAATGTGCACCTTCGTAGCCCCGGCTTCATAGAAGGGCTGAAGGTCTGGTGCCCGGCGCGCCGCGAGAACCACCTGGCGACCGTGGCACAGTCGAATGCCGATTTCGCGGCCGATGTCGCTGGTACCTCCGATGATGAGGATTCCGTCCTTGCTGTTGGTCACTGAAGTGACCTCGGTTGGTTGTTGAGGGTTTCGCAGCCGGTTTCTGTCACCACCACGATGTCTTCAATTCGGGCGCCGTATTGTCCTTCGATGTAGATGCCGGGTTCGATGGAAAAAGCCATGCCTGGTTCCAATGTCAGGTGATTGCCTTCCATAATGAATGGTTCCTCGTGGGTGGATAGGCCAATTCCGTGGCCGGTGCGGTGGATGAATTGCTCTCCGTAGCCTGCTTCGGTGATGATGTTGCGGGCAACACGGTCGATGCTTTCTGCGGTTACGCCGGGTTTCACTGCTGCTACTGCTGCGGCTTGGGCGCGTTCAAGTACGTTGTACATGGCGGCGATGTCGGGGTTGTGTTGTTCTTCGGGCCCGCCAACAATGAAGGTGCGGGTGCAGTCGGAGTGGTAATTGGGGCCATAGGTGCCACCGATGTCAACGACGACAACGTCGCCTGCTTTCAGGATCCGGTCGGAATAAGAGTGGTGTGGGTTGGCGCCGTTGGCGGCCGAGCCGACAATGATGAAGTCGACAGCGGCGTGCCCTTCTTTCAGGATGAGGTAGTTGAGGTCGCGAGCAACGTCTTGTTCGCTGCGTCCTGGCTGGAGGAGTTTTGGGACTGCGGCGAAGACACGATCAATGGCTGCGGCGGCATTGCGAAGGGCAGTGATTTCCTCTTCTGCTTTGCGCATGAAAAGCTCTTTCAGCACAGTCGCGGCCAGGACAGTGCTGCCGCCAATGCGTTGTTGGAGTGGTAAGACATGGTCGGCGGTGAGCGAGGAGCCGAGTCCAATGGTGGGGTGCTTATCCGGTGCGAGATGGAGGGCTTTGACGGCAAGGTCGTGGGGGTTGTCGCCGTCGACCCAGCCGCACACTGCGACGGTGAGTTCAGGGATGGCAGACAATGCGAGGTCACCACGGTCCACGGCGGGGAGAATGAAGGTTGGTTCACTTCCATCGGTGGGAATGATCAAGGCAGTGAGGCGCTCGTGGGTGCTGATCCAGGAGCCTGTGAGGTAGGCCAGTTCGGCACCGGTGCCAAAGATCAATCCATCAAGACCAGCGTTGCGGGCTGCTGTGGCGGCCTGCGTGAGGCGATGCTGATAGACGGATGCCGGGAATAGGTGTTCAGTGTGGTGTTCGCTCATGTGCCCCATCATATGGCACGGGTGTAATCCGCACGGGTAGTTCAGGCGCCTATGGCGACCACGCCTCGGCGGATGGCATGGATGGCATCGCGGGCATTCCGGCGGATAGCATCAGTGTATCCGGTGGACCTCACTTGTTCCAGCACGTCCACTACTTGCCTGCACCACCGTACAAAATCGCCGGGTGTTAGCTCGGCGCCGGACTCCGCGGCGGCGGCCATGCAATACCCCAATGGTGCGCCTGCAGCCCACTGGTGAATGGCCAACGCAAACCCACCTTCGGGCAGACGGGTGGGGGGGAAGATTGTGGCGGCGTTCGTCATGAACGAGTTCCCGCCAGATTCGGTTGGTGGCGTTCATGGCGGTTGCCATGGCATCGGTGGCTGCGTCGGGTTCTCCCCTGGTTTCTTTGCGGTTTTCAAAGGTGCACATGCTGACCACCCCGGCGAGTTCTGCTGGGTCAAGCTCGTCCCAGATTCCCCTGCGGAGGCACTGGGCAACCAGCAAGTCGGATTCGTTGTGGATGAGGGCAAGACGCTGCCCTTCCTCAGTGATGTGCGGAATATTATCCGGGTCGGAGAATTCCACGTAATCCATTTCTGCTAACAGATCCATGATGCGGTCGAATGTGCGGCCTAGGGTGTCTGTGGTGGCGCTGACACGGTTGCGTAGGCGTTCTACATCGCGTTGTTTGCGTAAGAGTTTTTCCGCGATGCGGGCAAGGTCTTCCCGGCCGGGCCAGTGGTGAGCAGGATGTGCGCGAAGTTGGGTGCGTAGCTCGGCCACCTCGGCGTTGTCGCGGTGGCGTGCCTCCATGCGCATTTTCTTGGGGCGGGGGTAATCGCGGCGTCGAAAAGCATTGACCACAAACTTGGTGTTGCGGCGTGGATGGTGGGTGATGTCTCGCGGCAGGCTCATGTGCCCCACCACGACGGGGACGTTGGCGAAGGAATCGGTGTCTATGCGCCCTGTCCAGCCTTGTTCCATGATGATCCGTGGGCGCGGATCGTCGGGGTCGGATGCTGGGGTGACGACCACCGCGAGTAACGGTTTCTTTTTTCCTGGCATGGCAATGACATCACCGACCTGCAGGTGACCCAACACTGCACGAACCTCCGCTTGACGCTGCTCGATCCCCTCTTTGCGCGCGGCTTTTTCAGCGGTTTTCAGCTGGTAGCGCAGGTTAATGTAGCTGAGGAAGTCGGTGGCTGGGTTGTCACCGGGTGGGTTGGCGGCGTTGATGGCATTGGTGAGGCGTTGTTCGAGTTCGGCGGCGCGGCGTTCGGCGCGTTCCATTTCTCGTACTTCGTCAACAACGGAGCCATCGGCTTGGAACTGGGCGAAGGATTTCCAGTAGGCGGTGGGCTTGGTCGTAGCCGATGGTGGCCAGCAGGTTGACGCTCATGTTGTAGCCGGGGGTGAAGGTGGAGATGAGCGGGTAGGTGCGTGTCGACGCCAAGCCGGCCACCGCTTGCGGTTCCATTGCGGGTGACCATTGCACCACTGCGTTGCCGATGGTGTCGATGCCGCGACGTCCTGCGCGGCCGGTGAGTTGGGTGTATTGGCCTGGGGTGAGTTCGGCGTGGGATTCGCCATTAAATTTGACGAGTTTTTCTAGCACAACGGTGCGTGCGGGCATGTTGATGCCGAGGGCTAGGGTTTCGGTAGCAAAGACGGCGCGGACGAGTCCTTTGACGAAGAGTTCTTCAACGATGTGCCGGAAAGCTGGGAGCATTCCCGCGTGGTGGGCGGCGAATCCGCGCATGAGAGCGGCGCGCCATTGTTTGAAACGGAGTATTTCTAGGTCTGCGGCGGGGATGTCGGCGACACCAGCGTCGATGATGCTGGCGATGGTGTTGGCTTCGTCCTGGGTGGTGAGGGTGAGTCGGGAGCGAAGGCATTGCAGAAGGGCGGCGTCGCAGCCCGCGCGGGAAAAAATAAAGGTAATGGCGGGCAGCATGGAGTGTGCCTGCAGAATTTGGATGACCTCTGGCCTGCCGAGTGGGCGGAAACGGTCGGCCGGGCGGCTGATGCCGGAGCGGTGGGACCTGCCGGGTTGGTTGCCGTTGCGGCTGCGGGATCGGAAACGTGCCTGCTGGTTTTTGTCGTAGGACTGGGTACTGATGCTGCCGGATTCTAGCTTGTGGACTTTTGCTTCGAGTTTTTTGTTGACATGCTCGGTGCTTCCCGGTTGAAAAAGCGGGAGTAGGGTGCGGTTGACCAGCATCCATTGGTCAAGTGGAACGGGGCGTTGTTCTGAGACGATAACAGTGGTGTCGCCGCGGACGGTAGTCAGCCACGCTCCGAATTCTTCAGAATTACTGACGGTGGCGGACAAGCCGATGATGTTGACACTTTCGGCAAGGTTGAGGATGACTTCTTCCCACACGGGGCCGCGGGAAGCGTCGGCGAGGAAGTGGATCTCGTCCATGACGACATGGGTGAGGCGTTCCAGGGCCGGGGATTCTGCGTAGATCATGTTGCGCAGAACTTCCGTGGTCATGACAACAATATCTGCGGAACCGTTGATGGAAACATCGCCTGTGAGCAGGCCGACGGCATCGTCACCGTGAGCCTCGACGAGGTCGTGGTATTTCTGGTTGCTGAGTGCTTTGATCGGGGTGGTGTAGAAGCACTTTGTGCCGCGCGATAGTGCCAGGGAAACCGCGAATTCGCCGACAATGGTTTTTCCCGCGCCGGTGGGTGCGCACACGAGGACACCATGATCTGCTTCGACGGCTTGGCAGCCTTCGATTTGAAAGTCGTCGAGGGGAAAATCCAGGCGGTCGCAGAACTCAGCAAGATGTGTGCCGACGGGCGCGGTAAAACTCATGCCCCTAACGCTACCGCGTGTCGGGGCATTTGTTTAAGCAGCTTATAGCACGTCGTCAAAATCGGTGGGCGGGCGTTGTGTCAGGTCGGTGCGCTGCGGCGTGGGAGTCGGAGCAGTATCAACGGGGGTTGGCTCGATTGATGATGCTTCAATTGATGATGCCTTGTCATCGTCCACGTCCAACCATTCTGGGCGTTGACGGTTTTTGCGTTTGTCGTTGATGCGGGCGAATTGGATGGCGCATTCAACGAGTAGTGTCAATGCCGTGGCTAGCACCGCCATGGACACCGGGTCTTGGCCTGGTGTCATGAAAGCGGCGAAGACAAACAACAGGAAAATAATCAGGCGGCGCTTTTCCTTCAACTGCTGGTAACTAACCAGGCCGACTATGTTGAGCATGGCTAGGATCAGCGGCACCTCAAAACTCACGCCGAAAATGAGAAGCAGCGCGAGGAGGAACTTGTAGTACTGCGTACCGCTGAGTGCTGCGACTTGGGTTTCATCACCAATGGTGAGAAGAAACTCCAGGCCGTACGCCACCACAAAGTACGCCAAAATAGCACCGAAGACAAAAAGCATCACCGCAATGGCAACGAAAGAGAATGTCCAGCGTTGTTCATTCTTCTTTAAGCCTGGAGTGATAAAAAACCAGACTTGCGCGAGCCACACAGGAGACGCAAACACGGAACCTGCCAAGGCACCGACTTTCAAACGCAGCATGAACATGTCGAAGGGCCCGGTGGCCAGCAGCTTGCACTCACCATCAGCAGAAAGGTCTGCCCGTGCGGTGTCTGGAAGGTTGCAGTAAGGGCCGCGAAGAATGTCACCAAGGGTGGGTAGGCCAAACAGGCTCTGCTGGTACCAGATAAACCCAACGATGGTGCCTACGGCCAATGCAGCAAGCGAAATGAGCAGGCGCAGGCGAAGCTCCTGAATGTGCTCCACCAGCGACATGCTGCCGTCGTCCGGTTTCTTTCTCGCTTTACCCGGCCGAGGCGTTTTTTAGTCGTATCAGACGTACTCATCACACCAACATAGGCTAAGCAGAAGTATTGTGCTGGGTGTCAGTCTGAGCTTGGGGTGCTTGCTGGGGCTGGGACTGCTCAATCTGACGGGGTTCGGTGGCGGCTGTCACCTGGTCATCATTGTTTAGTTCTTTCACCTCAGACTTGAAGATGCGCATAGAACGGCCTATGGATCGAGCCGCATCTGGAAGTTTTTTCGAACCGAACAGCAAAATCAAAACAACAGCAATGATAATCAGCTCAGTAGGGCCAAGATTCGGCATGATGTCCTCTCAACAGACGGTGACGTTATTCACCACTCATACTACGTCGTTTAGAATACGCGCCCAACGCCGCCTCCGCTTGTGCAGCGATGGTGCGGGTGACCTCTTCGGGGGCAGTAACCCGAACTCTGCCCGCTTGTCCCATGGCGAAACGCACCACCCACGCGGGTGACCCCATCGGCATGGTGGCCGCAACCCACCCATCGGGGCCGGTCTCCCCCAGTTCCAAGGGCACATAATCCGCAAGCCACAACACATCCGGGTGGATCTCTAAAGACACTGTGTCTGTTTCCTTACCGAAGGCGAACGGGTCGTCTTCATCAAACTTCATGTCCTCAGCGTGCGGAGTACTGGGGGTATCCAACACCTCAACATCACTCATGCGATCTACCTTGAAGGTGCGGTGGGCCTGCGCCTCATCGTCCCAGGCTGCGAGGTACGTGTCTCCCTTGACGCTGAACACCCGCGCCGGGTGGACGGTGCGCTGGTTGGAGGAATCGCTGCGCGCCGAATAATAGGTAAACCTCAGCATCAGGCCGTGATCAAGACTGCGGCGAATTGCGTCCAAAAGCGGTGAAGTGTGCTCGATAACAGTGTCGGCGACGATAGAGTCCACCACGGCCGTAGTTTCATCCCCCATGATGCCGCGTAGCTTCGCAGCTGCACTTTGCACGACTTCACGGTTGGTTAGTCCAGGAAGGTTCTCTAAGGACTCCAGCGCCAGCAGCAGCGCCCCAGCCTCTGTGTGGGTGAGACGCAAAGGCTTATCCATGCCTTGGGCATTGGTAACTTTCACCGACTTGTACGTATGATCCAGGTCCACGAGGTCTCCAGGAAAAAGCCCTGGTAGTCCGCAACACCACAAGCTGTTGAGGTCATCCATCAATTCCTTGGGGCTGCGGCCCAAATCTTTGGACGCCTCCATCAAGGATATGCCTGGATGCGCCTCAAAATACGGCAGCAGATTTAGCATGTGCACCACCTCGGCGAGGCGGTCGGCTTTAGCAGTCACGTGGGGTCACCTCCAGCAGGGAACGAAGTTGAGCAATCACATCATCGCGAACATCTGCAGGCTCCACCACCAGCGCATGCGGCGCATATGCCGCAGCTGTTCGCACCAGCCAGTCTCGATCCACGCCGGTGAGCACATACGTATCATGATCGCGGTGGCTCGCGCGGGAGGTGAGCTCGCCAGCGGTGCCTGGTTCGGCAGTAATCGTGGCGTCGATAAGCACTTTGCGGCTGCGCAGGGAATCTGCAACAAGCTCCTGTAATGGTGTGTGTTCCGGGGCGGGATGCATGGCACGACCAACAATATCGATATTGCTAACGCGGGTGATGCGGAAGGTTCGCGGGGCGTCGCGTTCGATGTCAAAACCCACAAGGTACCAACGGTCCTGATGGTTAACAATGCCCCAAGGGTCCATCACCCGGCGCGTGGGCTCAGCGTTTTTGTGTGGCGTGTAGTCGAAGTGAATCCGGTGGTGGTTGCGGTGGGCCTTGAGGATGGTATCTAGGGATTGCGCAGTGAGTACACCCAGGTCGGTGACGTTGTTGAACATCACCGGGGCGCTGTCTTGCGCTGTGACGGTTGAGGCGCCTGCTGCTGCGAGTTTTGTCCACCCGGACCGGGCGAACGCAGCGAGTTCGTGGTTGAGTCCTTTGTCGCCGGCGAGTGCGAGGACAGCTGCCTCGTCGGGGGTGAAGCTGACTTCGGGGAGGTAGTAGTTGTGTGGGTTGAGTCGGTAGCCGGGTGCGTCGTCAAGTGTGGCTTGTGCGATGGTTTCGATGGGGACGCCAACTTTGGCCAGAATGCTGCGGTCGCGGGCGAACATGCGTTGGAAGGCTGCATCAGTGCGGTCTTGGTAGCCTGCAACGTTGGTGCGGATCCATTCGGCAGTGATGTATCTGCGGCCTGTGTCGTTGGCGTGGAGGAAGGCGAACGTGAGGTTGATCAGGCGTTCGTGGAATTCATTTTTCGCCACTGTTGTGTCCTTTATGCATGTGGTTAATGAGTTCGTCGACACGGGTATCGACGGCCGCGAAAGGGTCGCCCAGTTCCACAAGTTGGGGTTCTGGCGCGGTGATTTTCAGGCGCATCCAGTCCACGGAAAAGGGAGTATTAGTCTCGTGTGCGGCGGCGATGAAGCGGCCGCGGAGGTGCGCTCGGGTGGTGTCTGGCGCGTGTTCCGTGGCGTGGGTGATGGCGTCGTCGGTGGTCCAGCGGTTGATCAGGCCCTTGGATTCGAGGATGGACGCTAGTCCCCTGCCCGGTCGGATGTCGTGGTACATCAGATCAATTTGGGCGAGTTTGGGGTGGTCAAGGTCGAATCCGTAGCGTTCTTGGTAGCGGCGAATCAGGGAGTGTTTGATCACCCAATCGATATCGCGATCAACGTGGGAAAAGTCTTGGGTGTCAATGGCATCAAGGGTGCGTGTCCAGAGGTTCACGACACTGTTGAGGGTATCGGTGTTGGTGTCTGTGGGGCGTTGTTGCATCCATGTATGTGCTGCGTCGCAGTAGGCGCGCTGTATTTCGCCTGAGGTGATGGTGGTGCCGTTTCGGAGTTTGACCAGACAGGTGCCGGTGGTGTCACGGGCGATATCGCGAATGGCGGTGGTCTCGTCGGCGAGTTCAAGGCTGGGTAGCGGCATGTCTGCTTCGATCATTTCCAGCACGAGGAGGGTTGCTCCGATTTTGAGGGCGAAGGTGGGTTCGGCCATGGAGGAATCGCCAACGATGATGTGTAGGCGACGGTAGTGGTGGGAGTCCGCGTGAGGTTCGTCGCGCGTGTTGATGATGGGACGGGACCGCGTGGTGGCTGAGGAAACGCCCTCCCAGACGTGGTCCACGCGTTGTGACATGCAAAGCCCAGGCCGTAGTGCTCGCTGGGACTTCCGGGGATGGGGTGGTAAATTTTGCCCGCGCCGCTGATGAGTTGACGGGTAATCAAGAACGGCAGGAGATGGCGGCCTAGAGTTTTGACTACCGTTTGGCGTGTGACCAGGTAGTTTTCGTGGCAGCCGTAGGAGTTTCCGAAAGAATCCACGTTGTTTTTTAGTAGGTAGACGCGGCCGTCGGCGGCTGCGGCAGTGCCTTCAGTGGCCAGGGTTGTTTCAGCGTGTTGGGCGAGGTTGTCCAGGATGCGGTCGCCTGCTTTGTCCATGGTGAGTAGCTGGATGAGGCTGTCGCATTCTGCGGTGGCGAACTCTGGGTGGGAGCCCACATCAAGGTAGAGGCGTGAGCCGTTGGAGGTGAAGATGTTGGAGCTGCCGTAGCGGTCCACCACTGAGCGAAAAAGGTAGCGGGCGATGTCATCGGGACTCAGTCGCCGCTGTCCGTCGGCGGTGTAGGTGATGCCGTACTCGGTTTCAATCCCGGTGATTCTGCGGGTGAGTACCCGGGGCGGGGTCATGGCGTTTATTGGCCGCCTTTCTGCACGTAGGAGCGGACGAATTCCTCTGCATTGTTTCCAGCAGGCCGTCTATTTCATCTAGGAGATCGTCTGTGCCGTGCGTGTTGATGGAGACCTGTCCGGCGGCGGTGTCGTCGTGATTGTGGTCGTCCCCGCCGCTGGCATGGCTGGTGTGTGAAGACGTGGTGCTCATCGTGGTGTCCTCATGATCGTTGTGGGTTATCTCCCCTAACAGGGTAGCCCTTTAGAGGGATGGTGGGTGGGATTCCGGCATACTCTCCCCCGTAAACCCCCATTTTTGTGGGTCGAGTGTGTGAATCGGACACAGTTCGCTCCTTATCAAATTGTATATCAAGGGTAGCCTAACCTAGATTAGTTTCTGACAATTTGTTGAGAATATGGCAACATTTACCCGCTATTTCCTGAGCTAAAGATGAGAGATGTTTTTAGCTTTCTACGTGAGGGGCGGGTCAGTCGCAGTGTTCACCGCACTGTGACCACGCCATACATGTACCCAAAGGACCATTCCAGTGACCACTAACCGCCGCTTGAGCATCCGAGTAAGCACCCTGACTGCCATGACCATCACGGCATCGCTACTCAACCCCGCCTTCACCCCACTTGCCACCGCAGATGTTCACAGCACTTTCGGTCTTGCGCCTCGCGACGGCGTGGCACAAACCGTCGCCGACAACACACCCGCCCTGGCCTGGGGCATCCGCGGATCCTTCTACCGTTACGTCGCCGGAGCCACCCACATTCTCGACGGCGCGAAGAAAGGTCCCGGTGACTACTTCCTGTGGCCCTACCAGAGCACAAAAGCAGAAGGCGACAGACTGATCATCCAGTACGGCGGCACCGTCAACTTCATGAAATACTGCGGTGCGAACAACGAGCTCGTACGCGGCAGATGCGACCTTGATTTCACCTTCGCTGATCCGAAGATCGACATTGACACCACCACCGGGCTCGGGCACATCTACGCCACTGTGCATACCAAGAGCTACCAGAAGGGCACATGGTCCGGCCCCACCGAAGTGCAAGTGGGCACCATTGACACCAACGCCGGGCGTTACAACACCGACAATGGCGTCACCACCTGGTCCGGAGTATCCACCAAGCTTACAGCGGACGGCAATAATGCCTTCAGCAACTTCTACGAACCAGAGTCCTTCCTTGACTCCCTCAACTTCTCCTACCCCACCGCCGGAGACATCAAAGAAACGCAACAGGGGTACAATCTGAGGAACCAGATTGCCACCGACACCGAGTACAACGGCGGCGGATACCTCTTCCCCCGCACCGATGGCAACCTTGTCCTTGTGACCGGTCACTGGGGCGGTAAAGGTACCGTCCGCGTCTTTGACAAAAACCTCAGCAAACTCAACCCGGGAACAGAAATTCCGCTGACTAGGCATGGCTCGTCCGGCTACGACACACTCACCAACACGCTCTACTGGTTAAACGAACAGGACGTATACGCCGCTACCGTCACCGCCACCGGCATTGATGCCCCCACGAAAATCGCCTCCGTACCTGGCCAAAACATTCTCGGTTTCGCATACTCCGACAGCACCAAGGAACTGGGCGTGATCAGCCTTACGCCTGGTACGCCGACACCGTCCTTTACTACCATCCCGGTCAGCGGAACCACCGCAGGAAACATCACCACCGTGCCCCTGCCGGCCCCCAGGGACCTCTACCCTAACCTTCAAGAAGAACGCGACGATGACATGTACGGTGCCGAATTCGGCGGAGACGTACAAGGGCTGCGAGCACTGCCCGACGGCAGCTTCATCACTATTCACGGACATATGCTTGACATGAAAGACGGAGGCAAACGCCAACGCAACCTTCCCATCCACATCACTCCTAAAGCCGAGACAAAAGCACGAGTCATCACCGAACTTGCCAGCGACTATCGCGACGACCTGCGCGGCATCACCATGAACAAATCTGGGCGTATGGTCATGTGGAGCAACCTGGGCACTTCCCCACTGATGACAGTGCAGTACAACGCCGAAACCCAGCGCTTCACCACACTGTTTACCAGCGACGGTCTGCCACAAACCCCATCCATCACTGGAGCAACCTTCAGTGAGGATGGCACGCTCGTTATCGCCAGCGAAAGCAAGAGCCAAGTAGCCTTTGTTGACCCCACCACCGGTGTTGTGAAAAGCACCGCTGCCCTGGGCCAACACATGAAAGACGCGAAAGATAATCTCCTCCAGGGCACCGTGTTTGGAAACGACGGATCACTCTACATTGTCGATCGCCCAGTCTTAGACTATAACGAATACTTTGGCATCCAGCGCCTGACGCTGCCCAGCGAAGGCGGACGGCGCGACAACTCAATCAAACCCTTCGACATGAGCGGCACCAACCGCCCCGACATCAACCGCGAAACCCAGGACACCACCCCACCGAAAGTGGGCCTCCCGCCGGTGAACGAATCGGAAAAGGACAAGACGGAAAGACGGAAACACCTCAAACCGAGACGCCACAGCCAGGGCAGAAACCCGGTGATAAGGCGACATCAAGCTCGACTTCCAGCACCGTTGTCGACGGCAGCTGGGCGCGCACCATCGAAACCAAACTGGTCAAAGCCGGCGTCCCGATGCTGCTGGCCAAACTAGTTTCCTCCCTCGGGTGGATCGGGCAGGTTATCACAGCACCGTTTGCCCTGCTGCTACGTCTAGCTAAGTAACAGGCTCGAACTCGGTGAGCCCTGCCGATCGCAGGGCAGCCACCAGATCATCGACAGTGGTGGCGGTATCACACATAGCCGCCACTTGCTGTTTAGTCAGACCACCCAGGTTGGTCATCAGAATACGAACGAGGCTGCCGTCTGCTAGTTCCACAACAATGCTGTCCCAGTTAGCGGCCGCAATCCTATCCCGGAATCGGGTCATCATGTGCCCCCGGAAAAAAGCACGCGAATCTGCCGGTGGATGCGCCGCAGCCTGGGCAATCTGCTCGGCAGACACCAAAGTGCGCATCCGGTTTTTGCGCACCAAGGCGTGATACAGGCTTTTTGCTGGATCGATGTCCGAATACTGCAAGTCAATCAACGCCATCTTGGGATCATCCCAGGACACGCCACGATTCGCGTATGAATTCAACAACGCATACTTAGCAGTCCAATCCAACAGGTGGCTGGTGGACAGCGGATCATCGGCCAGCAAATCCATCACCTCATCCCACAATCGCAGCACCTGCTCATCCACATCCGAGGATGCCGACACACGGTCGCGATAGGCGCGCAAGATATCAATGGCGGTGAATTCGCGGCCGTCGACAAGCGTAAGCCGTGCGGTGCACTGAAAATCTCTGGAGACCCGGCGGACATCACCAACTGGATCGACAAGGCGGAGATCGGTGAAATTGGTGCCGGATTCGATGGAGTCAAGAACCAGCGACGTCATCCCAAGCTTCAGCACCATCGCCGTGTGAGACATGTTGGCGTCCCCAATAATCACATGCAAGCGCCCCCAACGCTCTGCATCCGTGTGCGGCTCATCGCGGGTATTAATGATGCCACGGTTCAGCGTGGTTTCTAGCGATATTTCCTGCTCGATGTAATCCGCACGCTGGCTTATCTGAAAACCTGGTGTTTGCCTGTCGGACCAATACCCACCCGACCTGCACCTGTTATCACCTGACGAGCCACAAAAAACGGAATCAACGCCTGAGCCAGCACCTCAAAATCCGTGCCGCGGCTGTACATGTAGTTTTCATGCGCCCCATACGACGCACCCTTACCATCAACATTATTTTTATATATCTTCAACGGCGGGCACGGATCATGATCCTTCAGCACCGACCGCCCCGCCGCCGTCTGCGTAGCGACGGCCGCGACCGCCTGATTCAACACCACGTCACCCGCCGCGTCATACAGCATCGCATCAAACGCATTCGTCGTCTCTGGGGCGGAATATTCAGGGTGGGCGTGATCCACATAAAAACGTGAACCATTAGCGGTCATCACATTCGCCACGCCAAGCGCATCCGGATCGATCGTCGGAACCGTATGGTATCGACGCAGGTCAAAACCCCGGGAATCCTTTAACGGGGACTCCAGACCAAAATCCCACTGCGCCCTGCGATCCTTACCCGCAAACGCCACCACCGCATGCGTGGAGGTAACAATAGGACTCAACATCGGGTCAGTCGGCGTGGAAATACCGTACTCCGTCTCGGTCCCCATAAAACGCGGCATAATTACCTTCCTTGACTACCGTGCTTCATCCGTGGCCTGGTCGACCGCTTGAGCAATCACCCGAGCACGAATAACCTTCTTCCCCGAATGACCACTAATACGCGTCCACTCATCCGGATTAGCGGTATTAGGCAAATCCTCATTCTCCCGGTATTCCGCATCCACCGCCGACAATAGATGCTGAACAGTCAACCCCTTATCCGTACCGGCAAGAAATCCTTAATCGCGTTCTTCTTCGCGCGGTCCACGATATTGGCAATCATGGCGCCAGACACAAAATCGCAATAATGCAACACCTCAACCGAACTATCCGCCAGCGTCAATTCCACAAAAGGACGAGACTGATACGCATACTCCACTGCGGTGGCAATGAGCTCCGTGGCGGGCTGCGCCAACGGAAGATCATCAGTGATGTACCGTCTAAAAATATCCCGTGCACCTGACCTATTCGGCCTGGACACGCGAATCTTCACATCCAAACGACCCGGACGCACAAGAGCAGGATCAATCAAATCCTCCCGGTTCGTTGCGCCAATCACTATTACATTGCTCAAGCTCTCCACCCCATCCAACTCAGCCAGCAACTGCGGAACCACCGTTGTTTCCATATCGGAACTCACCCCCGACCCGCGCGTACGGAAAATCGACTCCATCTCATCAAAGAAAACAATCACCGGACGACCCTCGCCGGCCAACTCCCTGGCGCGCTCAAAAATAATCCGAATCTGGCGCTCCGTTTCCCCGACAAACTTATTCAACAACTCCGGGCCCTTGACATTAATAAAATACGACCGCGACCCATCACCAATACGCGTAGACAACGAATGCGCCACGGCCTTAGCAATCAACGTCTTCCCGCAGCCAGGCGGGCCATACAACAACACCCCCTTCGGTGGACGCAACGCAAAATCCCGATACAACTCAGGGTGAGTAAACGGCAACTCAACAGCGTCATGAATCTGCTCAATCTGCGCATCCAAACCACCAATATCGTGGTAGGACACATCCGGCACCTCCTCCAGTACCAGACGAGCAACTTCAGCCTTGGGGATAACCTCGAACGCGTAACCCGCGCGGGCGTCGATAAGCAGCGTGTCCCCCGGCCGTGGCGACTGTCCCTCTTGCAACAACGGAGCGGCAAGCTGCACCACATGTTCCTCGCCGCGCGTATCCACTACCAACGCGCGGGTATCCGCCAACACCTCCGTCAGCGTGGACAGCTCCCCCCGAGGTTTCAAAACCACACACCTCCACCACCTGCGAGCCCTCCCCAATGCGCACTCGCGCGCCGGGAACCAATGCGGCGCGATCCACACTCGGCGAGACAACCAGCCGCATGCGTCGATTCGCGGTAAACACCTCGGCGCTGGCCCCGCCTGGATTGATGTCCAACAGCACCCCATACGTGCTTGGTGGGGCGGCCAGCGCCTCCAGCTCCTGGTGCAATACTGCGAGCTTGTCGCGGGAAGCCTTCAGCAACTCGGCAAGCTTCGCATTCCGCGCCCCCAGCTCACGGTTAGCGCGACGCAGTACCTGCAGATCAGCAGCATCCATATCCGACGATGTCATAGTGTTCAACCACCTCCACGTGGTGCCTAGGCACTTGGCTACCTTGCACCTTACCGCCGTGCTCGCCGCTGCGGGCGCGGCGCCACCGTGCCATCGGCAAGCCTACGCGCCCACACCAAAAACGCCGTATGCGCATTCATCCGGTGCTCCGGGCGGGTGGCCAAACCATCCACCTTCCACTCCCGCACCAACGATTCCCACGCCCGCGGCTCCGTAAAGCACTTCTGTTGACGAATCCCCTCCATCACCTTCATCAACTGCGGAACCGTAGCCACATACGTCATAAACACCCCGCCAGGCAGCAGCAATTCACGCACCGTATCCAGACACTCCCACGGTTCCAGCATGTCCAAAATAATGCGATCCACCGGCATGCCATCCAGATCATCAAGATGCACATCACGCAGATCCCCGAGCCGCAGCGACCAATTCTTCGGGTGCCCACCAAAAAACTCCGTGACATTATCCTCTGCATAATCCAGATGATCCTGACGAATTTCATAGGAAATCAACTGGCCATGCTCCCCAATGGCACGCAACAAACTCATTGACAACGCACCTGAACCGGCACCCGCCTCAAGCACGCGAGCGCCCGGAAAAATGTCACCCTCCACCATGATCTGCGCCGAATCCTTCGGATAAATCACCGCAGCGCCGCGCGGCATGGACAGCACATGGTCCACCATCAAATGCCGGAAACACAAATACTCCCCACCTTGGCTGGACAACACCACCGTGCCCTCATGCTGGCCAATAACGTCATCATGCGCAATGCTGCCCTTATGGGTGAAAAACTGCTCGCCGGGCTGCAACACAATCGTGAAATGCCTGCGCTTCGCATCCGTCAACTGCACACGATCACCCGGCTGAAAAGGGCCTGAATACGCCATGGGGGTCCTTCCTGTTAAACCACGCTGACACTGGGAGGCAGGATGCCCCCTAGTGAAGAACATATACTGCTTAAACTCTAGTCCCCGACGAAAAACGCCTCCAACGCCTGGGGAAACCACCCCATATCATGCGCACCACACAATTCCCGTGCCGAATGCATGGACAACAACGCAATCCCTACATCAACCGTGCGAATGCCCAGCCGCGTTGCGGTAATCGGGCCGATTGTCGATCCGCACGGGCTATCATTATTCCCCACAAATACCTGGCTCGGCACACCCGCATCCCGGCATGCACGCTCCCACAGTGCCCATGTCACAGCATCGCTCGCATACCGCTGATTCGCATTCATCTTCACCACAGGACCGTGATTAACCAGCGGCTGCGTCACCGGATCATGCTTACCCACGTAATTCGGGTGCACGGAATGCGCCGCATCCGCTGACACACACCAGGATCGGGCAAACATTCGGTGCAGGTCCTCGGTGTCGGCCTCGAGTGCCTGGGCGGTGCGCACCAGCACATTCTCCAGCAACGGACCCGCTGCACCAGAAATTGTTGCGCTGCCAACCTCCTCATGGTCAAAAGCCGCCAACACCAAAACATCATTGCCAGCATCGCCTGACTGAAGTGCAGCAATGAACGCTTCCAGGCTTGCATACACACTGGACAAATTATCCAGCCGTCCCACAGCAACTAGATCCATATTTGCACCAAACATCTCACCACGCTGGGCATCACATGTTATGAGGTCATGTGCCACAATGTCATGCTTATCGACGCCCGCCGACGCTGCAACAACATCCAGCACGCTCGCCTCTGGGTCTCCCACCCCCATTACTGGTTGCAGATGCACCTGGCGAGACAAAGCGCTCGCATCCTGGGCTTTATCACGTGACAAGTGAATCGCCAGATTCGGAATGCGCAACAGTGGCCCTGTGGCCACCATCTTTTCGGAGCCGTCACTGAGAATCACGCGGCCAGCTAGTACAAGTTCGCGATCGAACCAGGACGTTAGTACCGGACCACCATAAACTTCTACTGCAACCTGCTGCCAGCCTACGGTGGTGAAATCCGTGCCTGGCTTGACCTTAAAACCGGGTGAATCCGTGTGAGAAGCCACAATGCGGAAGCCAGACTCTGGACTGGCATTTTCTGGAACCCACCAAGCCATGATCGCTCCGCCACGCACGACATAGTGGCCACCAGGGCTGGCGTCCCACGGTTCTGCCTCATCCTGCTCAGCAAAACCAGCCTGATCAAGGCGACGGGCAACCTGGTGGGCGGCATGAAAAGAACTTGGAGACGAGGCTATAAAATCCAGGAAACTACGCATGCGTTTCAGCTTACGTTGTCCATACCGTCCACTGCGGTGAGCAAAAACCGACAATCATGTCCATGACATCACACAAAGCATCAGCATCAGCTGTTGCCTTAGCCGAATAACGATTGCTGCGAAGTTGCTTGAGCAAATCCAATGCCTCGGCATACACTTCTTGCTTGGACTTTCCGCTGTCACGGAGACCAGCCAAATGAATATATGTGGCGGTCTGATCCTGCTTGCGGGCACAGGCAAGAAGTCCCTCCTGCAGTGACGACATCATCAGTTGCGATCCTCCTTAACGAGGTTGAATAGAGCTAGTCATGCCAACCAAACCGTGTTTCTACGTCGTGCTGGCTGTAGTTATACGTGCGCTTATAACGTGACAGGCACACGCTGGACAGGGACGATGACTTCATCAACGGCGACAAATCATCATTGGCGATTTCCCTGCAGGAAAACGCCCACAAATTTTTCAATTTGCTGACAAACTCGCAGCTTGGTATCACCCCATCGAGATACAGTGATCCCAAATTTGGGCATTCCCCCAACACGTTGTAGTTCAGGCGTCGGGGCGCGCCTTCCAAATCCACTGAACGAAGATAAGCACACTGCTGAAGCTCGCTTACATCGACAAGATTGCGAGCGGAATGCGCAGTGAAGTCCCTCAACCGTGATGCACACCGAACCCCATGTACATCGCTGCCCTTGTAGTAGGTCAGCTGGATAGTTGTCACATTGGGAAGCCCAGACAAAAAATCAAGCCTAGGTGCTCCCGCCACCTTCAACGAGGTAATTGTGGCACTAGTGAACATCACTCCAGGCTGGAAAAGACACTCAAGCCTTGTTAAACAGGGAAAACGGCTCAAATCTACTTCCTTAACCTGCCCACATATGTGCAGGCTACACAGCCGCGGAAGGTGATAGAGCGGTGTGAGGTCCACGGAATCGGCCAAGCCGCAATCGAGTTGAAAACTCCTCACATACGGCATCTCCAGCAAAAATGACAGATCGACATGATGTCGCGCTCGGGTGAAGTCATAAATACCGATATGAGTGCAGCGGTGCTCACGGGCGTAAGCGACGCCTTTGGAAAGATGCTGAGGATCCAGCATGATATGGCCATTATTGACCCACACACCATTGTCATCAAACGGATCGAACCTGATCACTATGAATCTTTGCTCCGATCTGTGTGCTGATGTCCGATCACTATGCGGCTCCTACTATCCGACTACTGATGCGCTGCCGTAAGGCGGCCTCAGCACCATGAGCGCAAAAATACGAAGCCTGTTGAGATCATCAGGAAAATAAGGCAGCCGGTCAGGTGCTGTATCCACATGTCTATGACCCTGGAGTGCATGATCATCCGCCTTCAGCACTTCGTGAACTAGTGGGTCAGAAGCAAGTAGACCGTGCTTTTCTACAACAGCCACAGCAATTGCCGCCATAAGGCGATTGCACGGACAATGCGCTACGTGTTTCAAGACGCGAGGATCCATCTCAATGATGTCATTAGCGAGTGGTAGAGCATGCTGATCCACAAACTCCCAGATTTCAGAAAAAACACTATAAAATTGTTCAATCGAACTGGGTATCGGTATCAGATTGCCTGATGTGACGGTGTTGATTGTTATGTCTGGGTCCCAGTGACGTGCGTCAGAAAAATGCGCAACGTACAGCTCTCCATATTGCGGCGCAACTGTGTGGCCGCATATCTGATTAAGTGCCTCCGCTAGCTGGTCACTCTTGACGGCAATCCGAATGTCCGCGCTCGGTTGATTGCGGTAGTTACTGTGAGAAAACGTCATGCGCACTTCAGATGGAAGTGGATGTCCATAGTGTTTTTTGTACTGCTCCCGCACATAACGCTCAGCCCCAACACAAAACTGTTGATTGTGGATATTTATCGGTCCGCCGTAAGTGGCGATCGCGCGTGGGTGAAGGGCGCAATACTCTCCAAAATCGCTGAAAAACCTAGCTTGGGCATGGTCCACATCCCCGTATACCCAGTGCAGCATGTTAGCCCAGCCCATTGCGTCATCCGTGAAGTTGTATTTGGCACGTACCCAGTCGGTGAACCGTCGGCCAACGAGCTCATCACCGAAACCATCATCACGTCCTGCTCCCCACATGCGACCAGTACGAAATGCCGTAAGGAACAACTTGATCTGGTGAACGTCATGACGTGTGACAAACAATCCCGGTTGTTCTTCCATTGCTGCAATGAGCTCCAGGATGTTCCGATATTGTTCTTGTGTTGCTTTAACCACAGCTCCCCCAGATACGTGTGATCATGGCAATGGTGTCAGTGTCAGTAGTGATGCTTAGCCCGAGGTATGTCTCGTTTTCTACAACAACCACTGAATCCTCCCCCAATTGATATTCGGCGAAAAAATAGTCCTGTGAACCGCCGACACCGCTCCACTGACGTATGCACTGTGCGCCCATATCCTGCAATAATGCTGTTAGGCGCACATATGCCTGTGCATCAAACTCAGGCGCAAGTATCAACGTTTCTGCCACTCTATCAGCAGTACCTGACATCTGCTACCCCCGGCAACTACCCCATCGCGCACGTGTGCTATTGTCGAGTATCGGACACGGGGTGCACCGAATGCGGTGCTGAGAATATACCCATTGAACCTGCTCTAGCTCGAACTAGCGAAGGGATAGTCATGAATCAGCTTTGCTGTGCTGTGTCTGCAGTGCGTGAAATAAATCCTTTGGTGCAATGTTTAACAAATAGTGTGGTCATGGAAATCAAGGCCAACGTTCTTCTTGCTGTTGGTGCCTCACCAGCAATGTGCGATACCCCCTCAGAATCAGCTGATTTTGCAGCGATAGCATCAGCTGTGCTGATTAATGCAGGGACTCCTACTCGGGACCAGTATGAGGGCATGCGCCAGGCAATTCAAGGAGCGACCGTCGCGGGAACCCCATGGGTGCTTGACCCCGTTGCGGTGGGTGCACTGCAGGAACGCACCGATTTTGCCCGTGAAATTCTGCAGTTCGCTCCGCACGCTATCCGGGGTAACGCATCTGAAATTGTAGCGTTAGCTGGGCTTGGCTCCGGCGGTCGCGGTGTGGATGCTACTGATGATGTCGCCGCCGCACTTCCTGCTGCCAAGCAGCTTGCTGTGCAGACGAAAGGCGTGGTGGCCATTTCTGGCGAATCCGACTTTATCGTAAGCGCACATCAGGTGACCAAGGTTGATTCTGGGCATCCACTGATGCCCATAGTCATTGGGACTGGTTGCGCGCTGGGGGCGTTAACTGCGGCGTATCTCGGTGCCGCCCACATTCGGGGTATCGCTGCCCACGATGCTGTTGTTGCAGCACATGCCCACACTGGCGCTGCGGGAATGGTTGCGGGTGAAAGTGCACGCGGTCCAGGGTCTTTTGCTCCAGCATGGGTTGATGCGTTGTACAACCTCACGCCTGAACACATCGCCGAGCTTGTGACGGTTCAGGAGGTATCTAGCTCATGACTGACTGGACGCTCTACCTTGTCACTGACCCAGATTTAGCAGGTGGCCCAGATAATGTTCCACATATTGTTTCCCAGGCAATCTCAGGTGGGGTGAGTGTGGTGCAGTTACGCGACAAACGCGCCACACGAGGAGAGATACGGCAGCACGCACAGGCGTTGCGCGAAGTTACTGGCAACATTCCCCTCTTTATTAATGATTACGTTGATATTGCCGCAGAACTAGGGTTACACGCCCATATCGGTCAGAGCGACACGCGTTATGTTGAGGCGCGCAAGCTTCTTCCTGATCACCTGATGCTGGGGCTAAGTATTGAAACGCATGAGCAACTCACCACCGTGATTGCTGATGCGCAAGAGGCTGGTGTACGTCTTCCTGATGTGATCGGGATAGGGCCAGTGCGGGCAACCTCAACAAAACCGGATCACGCAGCACCATTGGGAGTTGAGGGCGTAGCGGCGATTGCCCGTACAGCCGTCTGCTATGGAATTGCAACAGTGGCGATCGGGGGCGTCGATAAGCAATGTGCGTCAAAACTTCAGGCAGTGGACGGTGCGTGCGTGGTGTCAGCGATTATGGCTGCGCAGGATCCTCATGCTGCGGCGCGTGAGCTTCGAGGGGCGTTTGTGCAGGTTCCTCGGGTGCTGTCGATCGCGGGAACGGATCCGACTGGGGGTGCGGGTGCGCAGGCTGATGTGAAATCAATTACTGCTGCTGGCGGTTATGGCATGAATGTTGTCACGGCGCTTGTGGCGCAAAATACGCATGGGGTTCGGTCCGTCCATACGCCGCCGTTGGAGTTTTTGGATGAGCAACTTGATGCGGTGTTTTCTGACGTTGCGGTGGATGCCATCAAGATCGGTATGCTCGCCACCGTTGATACGATAGCGACAGTGCAGGCGTGGCTTGACATGTACCCCTCGCCTGTTGTTGTGCTGGATCCAGTAATGATTGCTACCAGCGGCGACAGGCTTATTGACGCCGATGCGGAACAAGCGCTCCGTCAGCTTGCGCGCCGCGTCGATGTAATAACGCCGAACATTCCTGAACTTGCCGTGTTGGTCGGCGAGCAGCCGGCTTCTACTTTTGCGGAAGCAGTGGAGCAGGCACGTCATTTTAATAGAGGCACTGCGACCACAGTCATTGTCAAGGGTGGGCACCTGACCGGCACGGAGGTGGAAAACGCGGTGGTAGAACCCGATGGAAACGTAACAGTTGTGCGCGCGCCTCGGGTGGAAACAATGAATACGCATGGGACTGGGTGCTCGTTGTCCTCTGCGCTCGCAACGCGCATTGCTGCGGGTGACACAGCGGCAGAGGCGCTGCAGTGGTCGGTCGAGTGGTTGCACGAAGCAATCGCTCATGGTGCTGACCTGCGGGTAGGTCAGCCAGGCGGCCACGGACCAGTTGACCACGGGTACCGTGCTCGGCAAGTCTTGTGATCAGTCATCGAGGCTTCACAGTGTTTGTCTGAGGGTTGCCTCCCGCAGAGGGGGAAAAGTTAGGCTACCCTTGATTTCTGCATGCAGAAAGATGCTATGTAAGGTTGCGGCGCGCGGGCGTCGACAAGCTTGAACAGACTCAATATAACCTGCGGAAGTGGGACTGATGTGACTCTACCAACCGCCGTGAATGCCGATGTGTCGCGCACCTACAAAATATGGATTGTGCTGGGTATATGCCTCTTGCTTATGGGCGCGTCATTCGTGATAAGCCTGACGGTAGGATCCCGATCAACTGGTTTTATGGACTCGTTGCGGGTGATGCCGGAATCGCTACGGTACGCCTTCGACTCCAACTACGCCGCGAACATGGCGTTTAATGACTCATTGTGCTGATCGGTGGGCTGCGAGTACCACGCACTGTTCTAGCTTTACTCACCGGTGTCGCACTTGGTGGAGCTGGGGCGTTGATCCAAGGGCACACCCGAAATCCACTGGCAGACCCCCATATTTTAGGCATAAACGCCGGTGCGGCCCTGGCTGTCGTGATCGCCGTGTATGCGGGTGTTGGCACCGAACCTGGCAACTTGGTGCTTCCCGCTATCATCGGTTGCGCCATCACCGCTGGATTGGTTTTTCTTATCTCATCGTTTGGGCCGGTGGCCATGAACCCTCTGGCGCTCATTCTGGCGGGTGTGGCGCTAGCTGCTCTGTTTATGGGGCTGGTCAACGCACTTGTTCTGAACAATAGTCTGTCCCTTGATGCTCTTCGTGCATGGTCAACGGGATCGGTCGGTGACCGTGATATGGGTGTCGTACGTGCCGTATTCTGGCCTTTCCTTATTGGTGCAGTTTTATGCCTTTTCCAAGGGCGAGGACTCAACCTTCTCAGCCTGGGGGAATCCGTCGCTGCGACACTCGGATTGCCAGTGACGCGAACGCGCATTCTCGGGCTTACGACAGTTGCGCTCCTCGGGGGTGCTGCGGTTGCAGGTGCTGGTCCCGTCGGCTTTATCGGCCTAGCTGCCCCGCATATTGTGCGAGCCATAGCAGGCCATGACTATCGAATCATCATTCCGTTGTCCATGGTTGTGGGCGGAATGCTCGGGTTGTGGGCCGATATTCTTGGACGCGTGGTAGCCCACCCTGGCGAAATCGCCATGGGTATTGTCGTAGCGCTCTTCGGGGTTCCACTGTTTATAGTCCTAGTCAAACGAGGCTTGGTGACGGGAGTATGACCGCAGCGCACACAAAGACAACAAGATGGCCGCGCGTGATAACTATAGGGCGATTATCGATTTTCTTTAATGCGCGACTCATCCTCCTCAGTGTTCTTGTTAGTACGCTTGCGGCTGGCACATTTGCGTTGAATATTGCCCACGGCGATTATCCGTTAGATATTACTGATGTAGTGCGAATTCTCACCGGAAACGGGACACGAATTGAACATAAAGTAGTATTTGAACTTCGCATGGGTCGGGCTGTCACAGCACTGGCGGTGGGCGCTGCATTGGGGTGTGCAGGTGCCCTAACTCAAAGTGTTGCAAGAAACCCGTTGGTAAGTCCAGATGTGCTAGGACTCACCGAAGGCGCATCACTTGCCGTTGTGATGGCCATTGGCTTCGCAGGACTAGATGCAACGAGAATCAGCAAAGGTGCAGATACCCTGCTGAGCACAGTGGGAATTCCACTGGTAGCCATTGTAGGTGCGCTCATTACTGCTGCATTTATTTGGTTTATCGCAGGTTCCTCCCGGGCGCACACAATGCAGCTTGTATTGATTGGCGTTGGCGCAGCCATGTTCCTCAATGCCGCGATTGTGTGGATCATGGCGGAAACAGACCTAGAACGTTCTACCCAGGCGAAAGTCTGGCTAACCGGCAGCTTGAATGGTCGCGACTGGGGAAACGCCTGGCCGGTCGTGGGATGTGTACTTGTGGTCTGCGCGAGTGCTGGTTGGTTGGCGTTTAGGCTCTCTGCTCTAGTTTTAGGTGAGCAAACAGCCCACGTTTGGGCGTGAACGTGAGACTAGCTACGATGATACAACTATTATGCGCTGTTGTTTTAAGTGCTGTTGCTGTTTCCGCTGCCGGGCCTATTGCCTTTATTGCGTTTGTCACTCCGCACATTGCGCGCTTTGCGGCACAAACTGCCACTCCCCCGCTTATATTATCAGCTCTGCTGGGTGGGTTACTTGTCTCTGCAGCGGATTATCTTGCTCGTGTGATATTGCCGTGGGAATTACCGGTGGGTGTTGTTACTGCTGTCTGCGGCGCACCAGTTCTGCTGTATTTTATTATTCGAACGTATAGAAAGACGCTGTGATATGGGTAGAATTGTTGCGAAGGATCTGACAATTTCTTATGGGACGCGTTCTATAATCCAGGGTTTAGACATTGCGATACCAGACAATAAAATCACCACGATCATCGGCCCGAACGGGTGCGGAAAATCCACGCTGCTCAAAGCACTGTGTACACTTCTTCCCTACTCCGGTGTGGTCGAATTGTCTGGAAAAGACATCGCCACGTATCGACGCCGCGACCGCGCCCGCCAACTTACGCTCCTACCCCAGCACCCCACCGCGCCGGATGGTTTGACAGTGAAGCAACTCATTTCACGTGGGCGACATCCCCACCAATCCTGGTTGCAGCAGTGGTCTGCGGACGATGATGAGCACGTGCAGCAGGCACTGAAGATAACCAACCTCGTGGGGTTGGAGGAGCGTCGACTCGCGGAACTATCCGGTGGCCAGCGGCAACGGGTATGGATTGCCATGGTTTTGGCGCAAGATACACCCACGTTGCTGCTTGACGAACCCACAACCTACCTTGACCTAACACACAGTCTGGACGTATTGAAACTGGTTCGTCGGTTGGGTGAGCAGGATGGAAAAACTGTGGTCATGGTGCTGCATGACCTCAACCTGGCGGCGCGTTTCTGACCATGTGGTGGTTATGGGTGCTGTGGATGGCCACGGAGTGATATGTGCAGAGGGAGCGCCCGCCGCAGTGATAACTCCAAAGTTGTTGGGTGATGTGTTTGATTTAGATGCCGAGGTCATCACGGATCCGGTGTCGGGAGGACCGTTGATTGTGCCACGGTAAAACCTTGACACATCAACTTTGGTTAGGCAACACTTATTTTCTGTACTACTTTTCACACGTAAGGAGATGACTGTGCAACGCAGAAATACCGCTGTTAAAAAAATAGCCGCAATTGTTGCAGGTGCAATGCTTATTTTTAGTGCGGCATGTTCTCAGCAATCCAAGGATTCAGAAGGGACATCGTCTTCGGAAAGCTCGAACAGTGCTGCACAATCCGCTGAGTTTCCCCGCACTATAGAAACCCTCAACGGCGCAAAGCAACCCACCACCATCACCATCGAACAGCAACCCAAGCGCATCGTCTCTGCATCAGTGTCCCTCACTGGATCGCTGCTCTCCATTGACGCTCCCATTGTGGCCAGTGGTGGCGGGAATGGCGAATCACCCATGTTCACCAAGGATGAGGGATTTGGAATCCAATGGGCAGACAAAGCCAAAGAAAAAGGCGTTGAGTCCATGTGGCAACTTCAGCCCAATGTTGAAGCCATCCTCGCACAAAACCCTGACCTGGTGATCATGTCGTCCGTTGGCGGTGACCAAGCACTTGATCTTTACGACCAGCTCGCCTCTGACGTGCCGGTGATGGTGATTGACTACAGCGACAAAAAGCTGGGAAGACGTCACCACCATGATGGGCAAAGCCACCGGTTTGGAGAAAAAAATGCCGACGAGGTGATCAAAAAAATATGAAGATCGCGTGACTGAGGTGAAAAAAATAGCATCAACCTTCCTCCTCAGCCTGTCAACATTGTCTCCATGACGCCTGAGTCAATGAACTTCTTCACCTCGGAGTCCGCCCAAGGACGAATCTTCACCTCCGTTGGCTTTGAGGTGGCCACCCCACCGCAGGAGCTCATTGGCGAAACATCCATTGGCCGTCAGCGTTCTGATGCCGTCGGGGTTGTCCCAGAGAACTTCGGTCCAGCCCTCACCGGCGAAACCGTGTTCGCGCAGACACTCAAAGCTGAAGGCAAAACCTCGGACAAAATCCGGCAGAATCCGCAGCTAGCACAAGCCCCGGCCGTGACAGCCGGCCGGTTATACGACCTCAACCCGGATGCCTTCCGCATCGATTACTACAGCGCCATGAACGTGCTCAACACCCTTGAAGGCTGGTTCAAGAAATAGGCGCTAAGCCTTGGCAAGCACCGCAACTAGGAAATCAGAACCTTTGGTGAATGGGTGGCATTCCCAGCTAGAGAAGTTAATTGACTGCTTCAATCCAGCCTGCTCAGCCAGGGCAAAAAACTCATCAAAGAAAAATCCACGGCCCGTGCTGAAACCAATGACGGCGCGGCCGTGTGGTGCGAGAGAATCAGCGATGCCCTGAAGAGCGGGAAGCCGCCCCTCAACAGGCAGGAAACCCATCACATTCCCGGCGGATACCACAATGTCGTAGTTATCCCCTGGAACTGTTCCTGTACACAGATCGCCCACATGCCATTCCGCATCAGGAAAATCCGTTTTGGCGTAGTTGATCAGCACCGGGTCAAGATCAACCCCCACTACCGTATGTCCGCGGGCGGCCAGGTAGCCGCCAACGCGCCCTGTCCCGCATCCTGCATCAAGGATTCGTGCGGCGCGGGGTGACATGGCGTCGATAAGCCGCGCCTCCCCGTCGATATCCTTGCCCTCGGCGACGAAGTTCCGCCACCGCTGGGCATACATTTCCGAATGGTTCGGGTTGGCTTGCAGCATCTCATTCCATGTAGGCATAGCACCCAGTCTAAACGTATTGCATGCCCGCAGGACATAAGGCGGGTATAAGAGGCAGGCTTAACGACGCCGCGACCGGTACCGCGTGGTTTTCAACTCCTCGTAACCTGGGACATCGCCGGACGTGTAGCGCTCCCACACCTCCTCAAACAGGCGTCGAGCCGGCATCAGTACCGGGCATCCCTCAATCGCCGGCTGGACCTTATCGGCCTGCCACAGCAAGTAATGCGGAGCTTTCCACACTTCCATCGGTTTGTTGTTCGTGGAACCCGGTAACCAGCCACCAGGAAGGAAACGCGACCTGCCTGCACCCGACCGCTTCGCCTCCACAATGAGCCCCTTATCTAGCAGCTCTGCGGAAGCGATATCAATATCCTTCTTCTTCCAGCCATTCCAAGCACGGATATTAGCGTCCGTAGGATGTGCGAGAGCAAGAAGCTGTAGGAAATACCGAGCGGCATTGGTGCTTAGCGTGTGATGTTGCATCACTTGTTGCACTAACTCAGGTACAGAAACTTCAGGATCCCACTGGGAGCCGGTTGTGGTGTACTGGATCTTCAAATCCGCGATAAGGCTATCCAAATGGCTTCCAGCAGTACTCGAATTGACTGTTGACGAGGAGACGTTTTCGCCTTAGCAAAGCGTGAATCATCGAAAGGCGCACCGAATTCAACATCGCACAAATACTTCTTGTACTGCGGAATTGCAAATACTCTCGCTGATTCTGTGCGCAGCCATTCCAGCTTGGATGCTAAAATCGGCCGCCGAGAATCATCGAGTGGCAATGATGCCGCGAGGACTGTGAACATACGAAGAATGTCATCACTGTTATGGGCAATATCATTGTCCTCCAGTTTTGTATCTTCGTTGGCATACATCGCTTTGTTGCTTATGCTGTTGAAGCAATCGCGGAGATCCCAAAACTCCTCGCTGCTCAACCTCATGTCCGGAACTCGGTGATGGGATTTCCAGTACTCAACAACGCCTTGGGCATCAGGCCCCTTAGTGATGTAGGAAGTCGGATCATCAGCTGGAACAGCTGCGGCAAGAACATCAAGTACGGGTGCATCGCTAAACTTGATTTGCATGCGCGCCCCTTTAGACTGCTTGATGGTGAAGCCATACACCGTGCGCTGCTCCTTGGTAAGGAAATTGGATTCCCATTCCCTAATACCAAGCAAACCACCAAACAGATAAGTCACAGCTTCATGAGATAGGCCCGTGCCGTTAGCTATGGCATTTTGTGTCTCGGGAAGCAATGATCGTTCTGGTGTTGAATGCTCAATGGCATCCAGGCAGGCAAGAATTTCGTCGGCTGACAGAGGATCGTAGTGCTGTGACAGCACAGGGTAGCCAGCTATTTCCGTGCGATCATCAGGTGCCCAGACCGTGCGTTTAACACGACTTTGGGAACCATCGTAATCCCAAGTTTCATCCACAATGAGACAGCCATCAATAATCGTACCGACGGGAAGCACGTTCTTCTTATTTTCGGCCCAGGGTGATGAATCATAACCAAGGTCAAGTGTCGCTAATCGTGCGCCATACCCCAATACCTTGGCATCAACTAAGGAGCGTACGAAAGAAACGGCAACAGAAAGCGTGTTGTCGTGCTCAAACAAGGCGGGCAACAACGGTGAACCAAGTAGGCCAATAAGCTTGCGCTCGTTATTGGCATACTTAGCCAATGTCTCAGAGAAAAAGAAACTATGTTCTGACCTTTCAGTAAGGTTACCTTGTTTTAATTCGGAAAGGATATGCAGCGTTGCCAACATACCTTCTTTCCCCGTATACCACCGTTGAGTATCAGCGTTCAGTAAAGAGGCTGCTGTGTCTGTAAGAGTGACTTGTTCATCGAACAATGATTGTTGTCGGCAGCACATCCGCATGTTGGAAAATTGTTGGTCAATGTCTCGAATAGACTCCGCCAACTTAACCACAGAGTCAATGAGACGTTGGTTGGTCGTACCCAACTGTTCAGCAATGAGATCGCGGTCAATGTTATCGCCGTTCATCACTGCTTCTGCCTGTGCGATAGTGTAGGCGCGCATTACAGCACTGGCGTTTTCATCTACGGAACGAAGTTGGTGCCAACCAGCGAGCGGGAGTTTGCTTAGGTGAATCTGACCATCGCTAAACAGCTCAATATCTGCCTCTGCATCCCACAAGTTTGTGCCGTTGGTGAGCCAGATACCACCGCCTGGGCGCTTTACCGCAGCACATACGTTGTCGTTAGAGGCAAACGTTCCCAGCGAGCTGATGATGATTGAGTCATATTCACTACTTCGTCTGTAGTGCTTTGGCGCAAATTTCAACGAGATATGCACGTTATTAGTGTTTCCCAACAGGCTACCCTGTGTGGTAGCAAAAGCTGGAATGAAGGTGCTTTGGAAGGCATCAAATTGGAAATCATTAGTCAGTGTGGAAAAATCAAGACCGTAGTCGGAATATGCTCCTAGTTCCTGAAGCAAATTGGTGGGTATTCCCTCCCATTCTTCTGCTTTGTCATTGTTCCATCTGTAAAAATTATCTGATCGATAATCCTGCTGAATAAATGTCGGTCCGTTGATCGCATCCGCAGACAGTACAACACCATTTCCTGAAAGAGTCGTGATGCCATCTTCTACCAGCAACCCGTATCCTGTAAGGCGCGTATCATTAATGGGAAGCGAATATTTGCCGGAAAGGCTAAGCCATGTATTAAAGTCAGCGACCACATGACTTTCAGTCCAAAATAAGGAGGGGTGATAGCGACCCGGCTTGTCATATGTGACCACGGCCTGATTACCAACAAGTCGCACAACGTCAACATCTTGATATTGTGCAGGCATTTGCGTGCGGACGATGATGTTATCACCATCAATGATCTCAAGGTCTTTTCCAGCGACCAGCGACACTGCTGGATAGCTTTCAAAAACTTTTATTGTTTGGTCTTTGGAGGAAAGATTCTCGGCAAGTCGCACATACTCCTGTTCAAAGAGGGGCCACGTAAGCTCGGCAAGAATACCCATGCGCACAGCGGTTTGGAATTGCTCGACGGCATCGAAAGAAAATAGGGCATCAACGCGCTCTGGAGCAGCAGCGTAAAGCTCTGGATGAGCATAGTACTTTGCGTCATATGTTACGAATCTACTATTTTCAGGAACGCTTCCCTGCTGCCCCTCACGCTCGGCAACGAGCATGTCTATTTTCTGCATGAGAATCTTTGTTGCGCCATCGTGAACAAGAATAAGATCAAGATGACTTTTTGAAGATCATGTCCGCTTAAATTGCGGGCAAGTTGCAGTACCAGTACTGGATCGGAAGCAAGGAAATCAAGCGAACGGCGAGTTGAGTCGTAGTCTGGATTAAACCATTCCGACCACGAAATATTAATATATAGTTCCTCATCTTCAATACCTTTCCACACCACACTGCATTCAGCTAATGCATCGAGAACACTCAGAGTTGTGTTATACCATACTGGCCGTATTTCTTGGCCTTGAAGCGCTGTTCCTGCTGCAAGGATTTCATTGATGAGTCGCGGACTTGGTTCATCAAAAGATGAGTAGGATACATTTTCACAGAGATTAATGACCCATGCAGCTAAAGCATCCTTATTTTCTCGCAGTTTAACCAGAGCCCCAGCGTTGTCCAACAACGTGAGATACTTTTCTATGGTCATCTCATCTGGACAACTGGACAGTAGAATTTCTTGGGCATCTGGTCGGGTGCGTGCGTAGCGGCTCAGTGAGGTTACAACTGAGTTAAAGAAACCAGCGGACGCGTTGTTGAAGCCCTTGAGTCCGAGAATGAAGTCAAAGAGCTTATTATCAACCTCGTCGGCGGATAGTCCTGCAGCCTTTCCGATTTTGCGCATGTCACGGGGCAGAAATGCGTATGGTGCTACGCCGGCGCGTACCCGTTCGGCATTGATATTCAGCATGTAGTTAAAGGCATCTTCCGGATTGTCAGATCGCTCCAGTGCTGCCGATGCCTCGGCCGTCAGTTCACGCGCACCAACAACACCAGCAACGGCGAATTCCACGAAAACGCTCTGGTGGCGGTCATTATCGACGGGCAACGCATGGGCGCGCTCCACTTCGCGAGCTTTGCCAAAATACTGCCTGGCGTACTGAACGTTTCCTACCCCGTAGAAGATACGAGCAAGTTCTTCCAGCAGTGTGGGGACAAAATGCGGTGCGGAGGATGTGAGGGTAACCACCAGGGCGTCGAAACGCTCTTTAACACGTTTGGCGTTGTTTTGGGCATTTCGGCGTGCCCATTCCAGGTCCCCCACCAGGTTTAACGCATGGTGGGCGTTGTCTGGGTCATTGATGATGGGCCATGCGGGGAAGCCCACGGCACGGCTCGCGGCCGCCCCAACTGGCCGGGATGCCCCAGCGGAAACTCCCAAAGAACCTAATGTGAGCGTTTCGGCTTGGTTGAGCTTTTCAGGAATGAGTCGCACGAGGGGGCGATCATTGATAGTGAACGATAGCGCGATAAGGCGGTCGGTGTGTGCGGGTACCCCGTCGGTGAGCGGCGCAATACCGCCTGCTGAAATGGTAGTTGTAGACATTATTGTGTTCTTTCAGTGATTGGTAGCGTTGCCGATTTACTTGTTTTCTTTGATGGAGCGTCCTGCGTAGATGAATTCGCACATACGGATGCCTTCGGACCATGCAATGGGACCAACTTTGTCGAGTTCAAGGTCTTCACCATGGACAGAGAAAGACAGTTTTCCGAGTTCGGCTGATTCGGTGGGATCCCACGCTGAAACGTCCAGGGAGGCTGTGATGGTCTCGCCGCCTTCGTGAACCCGAAGGGAAACCTCTCCCATGGTGGTCACAAATCCACCCCCGCGGCCGCGTCCCATGAGGTGGCTAGAACGCTCATACGTTGCACCGACGTATGCCTTGACGGCTGCTTTTTGTCCATCTTCGTCTGCCGGTTTGATGTAGACGTCGCGGAACAACTGATCGAGCCCTTGATGCACTCCAAGTTCAACGGCAAATTCACGCCATTCATCGAGGTTTTCGGTGACAGCGGGGTGTGGGATTGTCACGAGGGCGGCATCGGAGTAGTCAATTGTGGTGGTCTCCCCATCAAGGTCGACGACCTGAATACCGTCATCGTTAACTGCGCGCAAAAACCCTGTGATACTGCCATCAGAGACAATCACATCGGCCAAGTATTTCCGCCATGATGGATCCGGCCATACCGCAATGATCACACTGAGCGGGACGGGAAGGCTAGACAGGAACCATCGCCGAACCGTGTCCAGGCAGTGTTCATCATGCTGGGCCAAAAATGCTCGCAGGCCATCAAGCTGATCATATTGTTCAAGCTTTTTTGCCTTCGCTGGCACGGTCTTCAGCACTTTTCCCTTTGCGTTTCGGGCGATAATGACATCACCCTCCAATTTTAGGGAGTACTCCCCTGCGTCAATCCAGCCGTCGTTGTCCTCTGCCTGGTTGTTGATTGTTGCTACTTTTTCTTTGTTTTCCGACATCTATAATCTCCAGTTAAAATCTCGGTCACACTATCCACACCAAGGGTAGCAAGACTGATTCTTATTTTGTTGCGAATGGGCTTTTGTGTGCCCACCTGCTCTTTTCCTGGGTATGGGACCCAGCACTGCACGCCATGCACCTTTCCTTCATTTATCGAACCACGTCTGACGTGGTTTTGTTGCAATGAGGAAAGAATAGCTTTCGCCGTAGATATGCTATCTTAAGAGTCGAATGCTTGTTCTATCTTGATAATAAATCGCCTGCTCTAATAGCTCTTTTTGCGATATTTAGTCGACTTTATCTGCTCTAAGCTTGGTACCTCCCCACCCGCATATCGCTCCCAGGCATTACTGAACAAATCAGCCGGTGGGAGCAGAGGAGGGCAGCCAGAAACCACCGATTCCGCCTTCCCTGATTCCCGAACCCATCGCACAAGGTAGTACGGTGCCTTCCACTCCTCCATGGGCAGATTCGGAGCGGCCATATCCAGCCACGCTCCAGAGAGAAATACTCGCCGCCCAGATCGCGCTCGCTTGCCTTCAACCACCAACTCTCGCTGTAGAAGCTCAGCTCTAGCAGCATCCAGCTCCTTCTTTGTCCACCCGTTCCAGGTTTTCACCTTGGCATCAGTGCAATTCACCAGGCACAACAACTGCAGAAAATAGGTAGCGGCCTGCGTGCTAAGCCGCAACGTATCGACGACCGCGTCCACTACCATGGTTGCCGAAACCCGAGGATCCCACACGCAGCCGTTCACGGTGTTCGACGAACTGGCATCAGTTATCACGGCATCGAACAGCCCTTCTTTGAGCCCACGGAAAGCATCGCCGCTGGGAATGCTGTGCGGCGGACTAGCCGGCATGACGCCCTGAAGCGGCAGCTCTGTGACATTTTCCATGTGTGCGACGCCAATGGGATACTCCGCGAGTCGCCTCAGTTGAGCGACGTAAAACTCGCCATGGGGGTTGTTGGGGTGGGCGTCGATAAGCACGTGCAACAACACTGCTGTAGCCAGTCCGTGCATGCTATTGAGCGTGCTTTCTTTCGGTAGCGGGACCATGAGTTTCCATGCAAGGGCCACCGTCGTCACAGCATCTCGGCAGCAGGTATCGACGGCGGCCAACAGCGCGTCGTCAATGGGCACAGATGACTGAGGAAGATCGGCTGCGATTCGCTTGATTGCCTCGACATCAGAGTCAAACGCTGCGGCCAACAATAGCTCCTGAGTCTGCGCATCGATCCTGTTCAACTGGGCAACTCCGCGTGCCACCGCAGCCTGCGACAACCCTAACGCCGAATACATACTTTTCACCCGGAGTGCATCCTCAGCCACGGCATTTTTTTCTGGGCCACATAATCGGTATCAAATAAGTCTCTACCGAGGTGAATGGGCTGTATACCGCCGCCGAATAGCACTATGGCCGCAGCTTCCGTTAAAGCACAGGCCCCACAGAGTGCCTGAACACATGGTTTGACCTGCTCATACCAGGTTGCGGGATTGCCACTATTCTTGCCATACAGTTCGCGCACCCGTGACGACCACGCACTGAGCTGCGGCGATGAAAGTGCAGTGCTCACGCCGTATGTGGCGGCATTCGTTGGCGCGCCTTCCACCGGAACACCTAAAACGCTCTCGGGCAGCTCAGTAGACGAAGCCTGGCAAAGAATCCTGTGTTGACTTCCGTGCGCAGTCCAGTTGTGAGTGTGAGCAGCGGTACGCCGCAACGGCAACCCCAACGTCAACACCGGTAGAGGCGTAGGCAGCCGTGTACCAACAGCAAACTTTCCACACTGATCAGTCAACCTAAACCATTGGACTGTCGCAGCTGACCACTGTTCCGAGCCAACCTCCAACTCACCCAGCCCCTGAAGCATCGCGGCTAGTTCGATGGGGGCTCTTGGGTGCGCGAACGGACCCGTCGCCCAGGAAATCAACGCCTTTCTAGGCCAATCGCGCCCAGCCATTCCCATTGTTTGGGCTTAGCTTGGTTGGTTTGCTGGACTTTTCGCGGTGAACGGTCATTCAACGCTGCTGCTAGCTGGGCAATTTCTTCGGCAGTGACAATCGACGCCTCGGCAAGTGTTGCTGCTGTTGCGCTCGAGTGGTCCGAATCATTCGCGTGTTGAGTATCAGTCGCGGTGGTGGGTGTGCTGTTGAGTTTCGCGATAAGCGTCTGCATCTGGGTGTTAAGCGAAGCGCATCGTCGCGCCTCACAGCATGACAACTTCACCAGCTGCACAACGCTGGCGCACAATTCTTGATCATCGGTGCCCAGGAACGTGGCAGCCGCTTCCATCGCTGGCGCGTTAGGACGACACAATGGCGACACGGACGTAGATGTCGCCTTGTGAACAGTGCTTTGTTTCTTAGTTTCCTGCGCGGCGGCCTCAACAATGTTGGTCAATGGCTCAAGTTGCTGAGCTGTGGCGTGACGCAAACGCTGACTTGCAGCTGCGTCGCGAAGCTGAAGGTTTCCCCACACCGACCATGGAATGTCGTGCATCCAATGCCTGTTCCCCCCGCGCATCCAACGTTAGTGCAAGGCGGCCGTAGGAAACATCTGCGGTAATGCTTTCCTGAGCCTCCGCACGCGATGCTGCGGGAATAAGCAACTGCGTGTGATCATCTTTGTCATGCACATCGTCCGCGATAAGCCAGGTAAGACCCGCGACGTGTGCAACACCTACACATGGCTCCGCCGACCACCACACAGCGCCATCACCGGTGGTCACGGCATGAGAATCTATCGCACCATACCGATCAACCACATCAATCGACGCGACAAGCACCTCACCACCTACGACTGGGATGGCACTTTCATGCGAACCAGGCAGCTCGTATTTTGAACCTGCGGTGGGTGCAGGAAGCAACGTAGACATGTGGTAATTCACACGTACCCGGACATTCCCGTTACTGTTGAGCGCGCCTCGCTTTGCGACGTCGCGTTCAACCAGCTGCGTCACTCGCTGCTCCGCACTCATTAGCTGCGGCGGGATTTCCTGTTGAATATCCGTTGCAGTCACAGGGTCAACGCGGCGGACCACAAATGTCCGATCTTCCGAATAACTACCCCGCCACATACTGCCCGACGCATCACAAAACACCACTCCGTCAGGAAGATCAAACGATTCTTGGTGGGGGCTAATCACGCCGTTACCACAAAGGCGGGAAGACTGCTCTGTTCCTAATGGCACACTGACCATACTTTTCGGAAGGTCCCAATGCCAACCCCAACGAGACGTAGAAGTAGGACATACAATAGCCGCACTATCATCAGACCACGCCGCTAGAAGCTCATTCTGATTATGTGCGGTAATAACACCCAGTGACGGAGACTCTTTGTGCTTAGTGCGCGTGCTATGTGATTTTATGCTGTGCGAGTTAAGGAAATAGAATGCAGAAATAAGCCGATGGCGTTGGGCTGGAATAGTCGCTTTTCCTATCGTGTTATCACCTTCCACGGCCACAACTTCTTTGCCGAACACTGCCACCGCGCCTGGGAAGCTTTCGCGTATCTGAACCCGTGGAACAGGATCGGTGGAATCTTCTGTCATTATGGAATTCCATGCTAGAACATGCCGCTCTAGTTCGGGCCACGCGAGCTCCGTTAATAGACCGTTTCGGATATTAGAGGCTGCAATATCCGCCGCCGTTAACTGCGCACACCGTGACATACAGTGAAAAAATTGCGACAAAGTATCTGACGTATAATACGATGATGATTTTTGGGACGAGGAAGGGGTGGTCAGGATGTTTTTTAGGGCATCAAGGGCCCGAAAAAAGCTGCTTATTAGCGTCGACAGATGCGGAAGGAGGTAGCCATAGCGCTTGGCTATAACCATTTCACGCGTGACAAGAGCCGCAACAAACCCCAACCCACCGTGCTGGATCAAAACACCGATGCGCTCACATGATATGTCTTTAAGGGAAGTGTTAGCGATAATCTGTGCGACCAGATCCTGGTGAGACGACAGTGTCACAATACTGCAATGCCCCGGGATTAATTTCTGGCGAGCCTCATTAGCGAAAATAACTAATGGCCTATTCCAGAAACGCCTATCGTGCATTTGTGATGAGTGCGTGCACTCATTGTTGGCATCTAAAAATTCTACTTCTACTCCTGCACCAAGAAGAGCGTCAATAATCTCCAATGATAGGGCATGGGGGTATATGGTTAGGTGAAGCCCTCGGAGCGACGCAGACTTCTTAAGTAGGAACGCGGTAAAAAGCTCACTATGTATACCGTTGTCGCCGATAGCGTGCACGATACTATTTACCCAGAAATGGCACAACTGAATATTGTTGTCAAGAACATCAAATAGTCCTGCCTTCTCCCCTATTCGTAGCCATTCATCCACATCAACAAAAGGGTTATAAACGCTAAACAGGTGTACAATCAGCTCGGGGTGAGTTGACCGTGTACGCGCAAGCTGATATGCCAGAGCCTGAATGAAACCGAGAGGTGCGCGGCGCAGACTACCCGCGCCTTTAATCTCGTGCATCAAGCGCATACCTGTGTCGGCTGGCTTTAGCCCATACATCTTCCCTACCGCTGCTAGGTCTCGTGGCAGATTGGTGTATGGGACTCCACCAGCGCGAATCCGATCGACGTTCAATTGCAGGAAATACTCAAACGCATTGTCAGTCGAATCCCAGCTATCAATGCAGCGTATGCGCTCGGCCGTAAGTTCTTTAGCTGTGACCACTCCCCTTTCAGCAAACTCCTGAAACAAGGAACGCTGACGGTTGGGATCAATATGTATGTTGTATGTGCGTTCCGACGCACGCGCACGTCCGAAGAAACGAGCCGCAAGGTGGGACTTACCGTTATCGTCAAAGATACGAGCAAGCTCCTCCAATAATGCGGGAACAAATGCGGAACGGATCGCTCCAAACTGGCAGTAAGCTCCGCAAATCGGTCCTGTACTTTTCCAGGGGCGGACGCAGCGGTACGCCGCGCCCACTCAAGATCCGCCACGAGATTCAACGCGTGCTGTGCATTATCCGGGTCGATGATAATGGGCCATGCCGGGAACCCGATTGCCCTGATGGGACCACATGCAACCGTTTCAGTTGGCGCACAATGGTGGTGAAATCCAGTGTGTAGCTGCACTTGTTTTTCCGCTGTAACCAGCGCCTGAGGCACAAGCTTGACTACTACACGCTCCGGTAGGCAATTGTGGACAGCGGATAATGCCGCAATCGGGCCGACGTTCCTTCCGCCAACCGTATTCTCAGTTGGCGGTTGAGCAAGCGCCAGCAGTGCGTTGCTTGTGATGCGCATTTAGCGCCCACGTTTCCGATATTTTTTGGTTGTGAGTTCCTCCATCTTCGGTACGTCGCCGCTGGCGTAGCGTTCCCATGCTGCAGCAAAAAGCTCATCAATGGGAAGAATCGGCGGGCACCATGGAACGACTGAGAAAGCTTTGCCGTCGAACCGGACTGCGTAGTACACAGCCTTCCACGCTTCCATGGCTGGATTCGGTGCGGATGCCTCCCACCATGTTCCAGGCAGAAATACACTACGACCTGTGCGGGCACGCTTCGCTTCAATGACAAGGCCACGTTCAACCAATTCGGCGCGCGCTGCGTCCAGATCTTTCTTCTTCCACCCGTTCCATGACTTCACTTTCGCATCAGAACAGTCAACAAGACACAGAATCTGCAGGAAATAAGCCGCCGAAGCCTCACTGATCCCCAGCTTGTCGACGACCGCACTTACCACCTCAGGCACGGACGCCTGCGGGTTGCACATGGAGCCGTTGATGGTGAGTTTACGCCGCAAACCGGCAATAACCGGATTGAAAAGCCCTTCCTTCAAAGCTCGGACAGCATCGCCGTTATCATTATTGCTTTGCCAGTAGTAGCCCTCATAATCTGTGTCCACTATTGTTCCTTGCAGTGGCAACGTGGTTAGATTTTCGTGGGTAAGCATCTCACTATCAACGGTCTTAAGCCGCTCCAACTGGTCGGCGTAAAATTCCCGTAGTGGATCGTTGGCATCTGCATAGGTTGCCCAGTGCAACAATGTACCCGCAATACGTCCGTAGCCGTATCCACCTTTGAGCTGCAGCCGCTGTTGCAGCGGATTGCAGCCTTCCAGATGGCGGCAACCTTGTTTTCGTAATACGAGTTACCCCATCCAAGAAGATGATCAAACTGAGCGTCATCAAACATGATCTTCGTGGAAGGTAGTTGCTCTGCAATGGCAATTACGGCATCCATATTTTTATCAGATACAGCCACAAGCAGCAGCTCAAGCAGTTCGCCATCCACGGCATCCAATTGCTCAACCGCAGTGTCAAGATTCTTCAGCGAAATTTTCAGCTTCTTACGTATTGCAGCGGATCGCTCTTTGTCCTGTTCGTATGCGATTGAATTTTGTGTGTAGTCGGTAAACAGTATTGGTGCTTTTCCTAGGCCAGGGTGATAACCGCCAGCCAACAACACCAACACTGCGCGTTCAGTGAGTACACAACGGGAAGCAACCGCCGTGATATATGAAGCAACAGATTCTTTCCATGCCTCAATATCTATCTCTGAATCCTCGCTGCTGAGTAAACTAATATACTTCTGCATTTCGGCTTGGCTGAGTGTTGTTGACAGGCCAAACTCCTTACCACGGACAGCAGTACCTGTCATTGCAACATCATGGATAGCGTCAGGGATTTCGCCCTCAATGAGCAGCTTCTTTTCAGAATGACTGCGGTTAAGCATAATAGCGCGTGGCGCATCGTCGGCGTCGGAAAGTTTAAATGACAGTCCGATATGCGATTTGCCGTAGTGTCGAGCCAATGTCTCCCATTTCACACTGGCCTGATTCCATGCGGGTGAACAGATTCCTGCATCAAGCAACACCGAGAACATCTCAGCGAGATGTAGTTTGACTAGCGGATGCGCGAGCGGGCCTTGTGCCCAGATAGCAAAGATTTTCCTATACCAACAACAGGTAACCATCGCCATTGTGTCGACCGTGTACCAGGTTTTTTGTGCACAATATCTGCCAATTGCCGCGCTTCCTTCGCTGCCAATGTGGTCAACCTCGGCCGGCTTTCAACTTTCTCAGTGTGCTCAACATGGGTTGAGGATGTGCCGTCTAGTGGCTGTGTTGTTTCTGACGCGGCAGCAGATTCTTCTTCACGTTTCCTGCGAGCAATACGCAGCGTGAGCTTCTTGTTAAGCCGCTCCACACGGAAGTTGTGCTTAGCCACCTGTAACGCAAGTTGCACCATGCTGGCACACAAATCGTAATGCTGGGCTGGATCCTCAATACCCAAAATTGATGCCGCCATCTTCATGGCTGCAGAATCAGGGCGGCAGTCTTCGCTGATGGGATCATAGGTGCCTACATGTTTCACGTCGGATACTTTGCGGTCCGCCGAAGCAACTGGCTTCACCTGGCGCACGCCAACCAAAGTGTCAAGCAGCATCTTTGCTTGTCCTGGTGTTACCGCCCGGAGCCTGGCACTTGCCTCAGCATCACGCACCCGGAGGTTCACCCACGCGGTCCACGGAAGCCTGTGCAACCAGTGGACTTCACCGCGATCGTTGCGTGTTGCGGCGAGTACACCAGAACCATCTCGAAAGTCGGGGCAATGCAATTCACCCTCTGGTGAATGAAGCCACGTTATGCCATTAGCTTGGATAACACCGTTAATGGGTACATCACTGCCATAATGGTTGCCGTCGCCTGTGGCGACAAAATAGTGCATTTCACGCTTGGTATCGGTACCTGCTGCACATACAAAATTTCCTTCATGCACTGGGATAACAACATCACGAAGCTCTATTCCTGCAGGTAGCGCCAACAACGTTGATCTATCAAAGTCTGGAGTTGCTGATGCAGAAACGTCCGCGACCATATCAATCAGTGGCTGAGGCAGCCCAGGGCCAATGACATTACCTGTCGCTGAGTCGACGACAAATCCCTTATGAGCATTGTTGTCGTGTGCGCGGCGCATGTAATACGAGTAGTGATACTGATTTTCATCGTCTTTCAGCAACCACGCCTGCCCGTTGGATGTAGTGAACACACGGCCTTCGTTGTTGGCTGTAAGACACTGGTCACCAACATGAACCATACCCGATGGGCATAACCGCCCGTCATTGAGCGGAACACTTGATGTGGAATCACCAGCAGAGTCTCCCCACCACCAGTAATCATTCTGCGTTTTGCATTGAACAACATCCCCGTCCACCCATTGCGCAAAATTAGAGTAATGGTGCTGAGCGGTCACAAAGATACTGTGATCCGCTCTAGATAGCCGGCGCTAGTAATGGTTCTAGGCTTCAATATTTTTCCCTCACGAAGAGTCTTATCACCTTCAATGGCCACGACTCTTCTACCCCAAATTGCCACTACCCCCGGGAAGCTTTCTTTGAGTTGGACTTTAGTTGAGTGCATCCCTTTCGGCGCAACTGCGCTCAACCAACCACTAACATGTCGTTCCAGCTCTGGCCACGCTAATTCTGTAAGTAACCCTGCACGAAGGTTTTCTGCCAAAACATCCTCAGGAGCGAAATCGACGGCAGCTTTTACCATTTCCAAGAGGTCGCAGGGTAGCTTCAACGACTGAATAGAGTTAATACTCTGTGTCAGTTTTTCCACCGCTGGAAATAGCTTATTGGATGTTCCGGATTGCCCAGTAAAAGAACCGATATTTTTCCGAATCATATAGTGCACGATGTTTTCATATCCATACTTAACAAAAGGATGGGCGATATTTTTGAGAAAATCTACCAGATCCCAACCTTGCAGAAGCTGTTCGCACAGTTCATCATTAGAAAATGCTGCCGTGAGGGAGGGCAGCTGCTTGATGCCGTTATGCCCGCTTCTGTTAATTTGTTGCCGCAATTTCCAGAGGTGCGGAAGTTTTTCTTCTCTGGATGCATTTCTCAGGTTCCAACTCACCCCAGCTTGTACCAAGCAGTCAAAGATTTCCAGATTAATTTTTTCAATCTGGACGGTCATTGTTGTACCCTTGAGAGCATTGCTATTTGCCAGGATGAACTCGCTGAATACCTCGCTATTATCGCCGATCCCCCGAAGATTATTGAGGGTATCCTCCACCCATCGCACAAGACGCTCGGGGTTATTCTCAAGATAGTCAAACAATCCTGAGGTCCTGGCCGCAGTGGCCCACTCATCCAACGAAAGTTCATCGCTTTTTTGACTAAACAACGTGTTCAAAATTACCGGGTTTTCTTTCACTGCAGGTGCAATGTGTTTGCTCACAGTAGAGAAGAATTTTGCGGGAGCACGCCGCAGCCCGGACGCGCCGTCAACCTCATTGATGAGTTCCACGCAGACATCGCTCGCAGACATTCCCGCAGCTTTACCCAATTTCACCAAATCACGCACCATCATGGCGTAAGGTGCTCCACCTGCTTTGATGCGAACAATGTTGAGATCAAGGAAGTACCGGTAGGCGTGTGCGGGGTCGTCGGCACGCTTGATGCATGCAGTTGCTTCTTCGCTTAACTCTTTGGCAGCGATGGTACCGCGTTGCGAAAACTCCATGAAGACTGCTTGATGCCGCTGTGGGTCAACAGGCAAACCATAAGTTCGTTCAGCTTCCCTTGCTTTGCCGAAGAAACGGCTGGCGTATTTAGCATTGCCCACTGAATCGAAAATGCGAGCAAGTTCTTCGTAGAGGGTAGGCAGAAAAAGCGGGGCGGCATTGGCAAGCCCTGTAGCAAGTTCCGTAAAACGGTCAGCAACTTTGCCTGGCGATCCTTGTGCCATGCGTTTGGCCCATTCCACATCCGCAACCAGGTTTAATGCGTGCCTAGCGTTTGGTGGATCTTGGAGGATTGGCCATGCTGGGAAGCCAACTGCTCGGGTCAATGCTGCACCAACCGGCTCGGCTGCACCTGGCTCCAGACCCAAGAACTCCTGTATGAGTTTTTCTGCCTGGGTAAGCTGCTCTGCAATGAGCTTTACCACCGTGCGATTGCCCAAAAGTTGTGCGCTTTTCGCCATGGTTGCCACCATGGTCATGTCGTTTACCCCGGCTGCCGAAACTGGAACAATGCCACCTTGACGAACCACATCACTTGTTTTCATGCTTTATTCCGATCACATCACACACCACATGGGTGCGTATTATTTCAGTCTTGTTTTTCCTGCACTGTGCGGCCTGCGTACACAAACTCGCACATACGTATTCCTTCTGACCACGCGATTGGGCCAACATCGTTCAGTGCAATGTCATGGCCGTCGCGGCTGAAAGTCAGCCGATACAGCACTGCTTCATCGAGGGGATCCCACGCGTCCACATCAAGCATGGCTACTGTTTCAATTCCGTCTTCCATCACTGTCAAAGACACAGTGTTGAGCGTGGCGGCAAACCCGCCGCCTCGGCTGCGCCCCACAAGATGGGAGGCTAAGGAATAGGTGGCGCCCTCGTATTTATGCACTGCTGCGTACAGGCCGTCATCGTCACTGGGTTTGATGTAGAGATCGCGGAAAAGCTGATCCAGTCCTTGGTTCACCCCGAGTTCCACGGCAAATTCGCGCCAATCATCAACATCGTCCATCACTGCTGGATGCGGAATGGTGATCACAGTTTCTTGCGAATATGGAATATCAACGGTTTCTCCATCAAGGTCAACCAACTGCAATCCATGTTCTTTTGATGCGGCGCGCAGCAATCCAACAGTTCCGTCGTCTGTGGATATAACAAGATCGTTAAGGTAGTACCGCCACGCAGGATCAATCCACACTGCAGCGATAACAGTGACAGGTACAGGGAGTCCTTTCAAAAACCACTCACGTACCGTGTCAGCACACTGAACATCGTGCTGGTGCAGGTAGGACCGCAGTGATTCGAGTTTTTCGTATGTCTCAGTTTTCTTTGCTTTGGGGGCACGGTTTTTAACACGCGCCCTTTGGCATTGCGGGCAATGATGGTGTCTCCGCTAATGCGGAAGCTGTAGTCACCGCCATCTACCCAGTGTTCTTCAACCTGCTCCTCCGCAGTTGTGCTACCTGATGGCGAGTCGTGTGTGCTCATAATTGTGTCTCCAATGCTGGCGTGTTAAATCTTTCGAATATAGGCTGCTAAGGCCAGTGAGTGTGTGCTGCGCTGCGGCTCGTGGGTAAACCTTTCAAGCAGTGTTGCTGCGTAGGGTGCACCTAATTGTTCTAGGTGTACGGCGTCGCGTTGCGCTTCCGAAACTCGGCTGTTAATTGCTTGTGCCCCACCGAATACAACTCGATGAAGCCATGGCTCAACAATGTCGGAAATACCACGTTCAATTGGGTGGTCAAGGTCGAAGACACTGCCGGAATCTTTGTACATGTTTGCCAAACTGGGGGGTGTAACTACATCTAGTCCTGGGAGATCCGTCCGCCGTAGTCTTTTGGTAAAGAAAGCACTTCGTTCATGGGCCAGACACAGAGAACCATTCCATCACGTACAAGGCAGGTGAATACTAAGGTGTTCCCATGGCTAAGGTGACGTTGACAAGCTTCGACAAAGTTGGGGAGTTCAGTTTTCTTCGCGGATACACTGAAGTTGAGTGTTACCGTACCTGCATTAGTGGTTTCCAGGACCACACCCTTTAACCCTATGCTGACAACGGTGCCCTCAATCAACGCTAAGCCATCTTTAAGTGGAATGGCTTTCACCATGTCCAGTGTCACGTCTTTCCCAAGAGCTGCCCGCACTCCCCTGCCGCTACCAATACGGCCGTCAGATGAGGAGCGTCCACCAGTGATCAGTAGCGTTTTACGCGCTAGCTGCGCATGATTGCAGTGGAGATCGCCCAATCGGAGTGATCCATGCCAAATTCCGGCAACATCGCTGGCCTGTCCTGGTGGGGTTTTGGTGACTGAGTATAGATCACCAGAGGTAGTTGCCAACGCGACCGTCACGCCCGCAAACCCCGAGGAAGCAACAATGGGCTCGGCGTACAAGGGTGTGAACATTCCCGCCCCAGCACCTGATTGCGTGTCCAGGGTGGTGTAGGCGCGACGGGCTTGCCCAATGGCTTCACGGTCGGCGGGATTGCGTTCTAGAAGGAAACAGGTAAATGCAACACGCAATGTGTTAATGGTCGCGTCATTGCGTCCAACGGGTTTACCTAACCGAATGCGCTGAGAGTTAGTTGCCAGTGCTGTAAGGGCACGCTCCAACCTGGGCAAACCAGTGACGCGAGCTTTGCACACAAGCAAGCAGCTGGGTGTGCCGAGCAATGCTGAGCTGCCCTAGTCCAAATTCGACAATATCGTCAATAACGTCTTTAACATTCGAAACCAGTTCCATAATGTCGGATGGTGACGGTAGTTCCTTCGCCCATGCTGCGTCACTGCGCGGCACGGCGCTATTATCACTCGGATCTGCATCAGAGGACTCACCAGCGTCAACAGCTCCAATATCGTCACCCGAGCTTGCTGACGTCGCCTCGCCCACAGGTGACGCTACGCATACGGCCCCAATGTGTGCGCACTTGGGCGCAAGGAGACAGTCACAGTTCAGCGAGGCCTGACCATCCGCGTCGTCGATAAGCGTGACGGTCGCCTGCCCCATGGTGACACTCAGCCCATTATCGGTGTTGATTTCCCATTCACTGGTATCTGCAGCAAGCTTCTCCGCGCGTTTTTGCAAGCGCGGTGGCAGGAGCTCCAACGCGGCGGCTGCCACGGTGGGGTCGAGTGGTGGAAGTTCGGCGGTCATCGCAGTACCTCCCCCACCCATCGTGCGAGTTGCATAGGACTCACAGATGCGACGCGCATGCCAGCGGCGGCAACAGACTCGGCGATCCCAACGTTGTATGCGGCTTTACCTTCATCGTCCAGTGCTGCACATCCAATGAGTTTCACTCCCGAGTCAGCAAGATTGCGGATTGCTGTAGTCAAATTATTCACCGATCCCCATTCTTCAAAGTCGCTAATCAGCACCACAACTGTTTTACTGGGATTAGTTACCTTTGTTGCTGCAAAACGCACGCCCTGTGCAATGTTGGTGCCGCCGCCGACTTTGATTTCAAGAAGCAACTCCAGCGGATCCTCCACCGAGTCGGATAAATCAATGACGCTGGTATCAAACGTAATGAAGCTGACCTTGAAAGTATCCACGCCTGCCAAAATCGCCGCTGTTATTGCTGCGTAAACAGTGGAGGGCTCCATAGACCCCGAGACGTCGACAAGCACGATAATGTGCCACGGTGACACATGCCGTTCTGGTGCCCGAAAAATTGGAGTAACCGGCACAATCTGCGCCCGTCTTCGTGCGACACTACATTTTTCATGTTGCGGCGAATGGTCGCGGGTAAATCAATACGTGCGGTGCGTCGGCGGGTCGGTTTTGCTTGGGCAATACCTGCTAGCACCGGCGCGAGTTGCTGGGCCAAGACGCGCGACAGTTCTTCAACGATTTTGGCTACTAGTGGGCGCAGTTGGCGGAGACGAGATTCCGGCAGCGCGCCTTTCAGGTTCAATACTGTGGTGAGCAGTTCCACCGATGGTCGAACATCATCTGCATTCAGACTTGTAATAACATCTGGTCGACCTTTTTCTGCTGCTTGGCCGAAAATTTCTTGAATATGGTCATCGCCAAACAGTGCCTGAATTTCATCAGCCCAATTACGTACTCCCAGCTGACTCGGCCCTGAACCTGCACCTCGCACTCGCCCGTCGGCTTCGCCAGTCTGATCTGAGCCGGGGCCGCCATACAGCTCATCAAGAGCACTCGCCATACGTTTTGCCTGGCCCTGAAGTTTTTCTGGTTCAGCACCGAGAATGAGCCGCCACCGCATTGCGGGGGTGAACGACACATCAGCCAACCCAAGAGCTTCCAGACGTCGGCGTGCTTCCACATCCGCAGTGGCATTCGCCGCCAGAAGGGCTGGATCCACAGTCAAAGCGGTGGAGATTCGACCAATTTTTCGGCAAGGTAATCCAAGAAACGTTCACGTTCTGCGGCTGGAACCGTGTCAAAAGCCCCGCGCAGGGGTGGAAGGGACTGCACAAAATGGTCGTCAGGTAGTGCCGCTACCCGATCAATGATGCTGTCCATGATCGGGCTGTCGCACCACACGCCACGGGATGCACACAGGTAACCTACCATACGTTGCTGCAGGTTATGGCGTGTTTCTGGAGTGCTTGACTGGTCAATCCAGCTGCCAATGAATTCTGCAGTCTGCTGTGGATCAGACGGGGAATCCTGGACGGCATCAAGGACCGCATAGGCGGCGCCTTGCATCAGCGGTGATCCACTTTCACGGACGCGCTGGAGCGCTGCTGTTATGCTCACAAGATAGCTGCTGATCAGCCCAGCTGCCTGACCCAGCTGCCGAGCGTGTTCCACCTCTGTTGAACCCGCGATTCCGCGAATTTCGCGCACAATCACAGCACCCAGCTTCTCTGCCATTGCGTTTGCTAGGTCGCGTTGCTTGTCGGTCAGTAGGCGCGCGGCTGGTTCGCGGTCACCGGCGATACCGGTAAGCAACTCCGTTGCGGTAACTGCATCACCGAAACCAAGCCGGTGTAGCACGTCGGTTTCCATCACCTGAAGGGCTCGTTCTAGCACCTCACCCGCACCTGTTTGCGAAGCGGCACCAATCACCTCAAGGACCACTTGTGGGTTGACCTCATCGTCACCGGCCGAAAGTGCGCCAAGTTTGGCTCCAAGGATCGTGGATACCGCCTGTTCAAGGGTCACTCCAGCGTAGGCAACAGCTGCGAGACCTGCGGCGGTCGTTGCAGTAAAAGCGCACTCTACGGTATAGCTACGTGCCTCCAGGCCGCGGTTAGTTCCGTTGGTTTTATCGCGAACATAGTCCACATCCAGCACATTAAGGCGCATCAGAAGAAGGTGACGCTCAAAGTCTTTACCACCTTTGAAAGGTTCGATGCGGCGACTGACAGCGCGTTGGCGTTCCTTGGCGGATAGCCCAAGTCGCTCCATCTCAGCGCGGGTATGCGCCTCTAACGCCGGAATGGGGGCATCCGCAGGAAGATCCCCATGGCGTTCTCCCACTAGCACTTTCTGCATTGCGCGGGCAATGCCGCGTCCGCGTCCTGTAACGTTTCCGTGAGCAAATACGCTGGTCAAAGCTTCAATTACTTCTCGACGCCCTGGTGCCGGCAGGTGTCTAATCCGGCACAGATCACCAGCAAACCGGCATGCCTCCGCCACCTCACCGGTTCCAGCCGGCTCACCATCAGTGCGGCACGTGCGGGCAACGTCAGTGATCATGGCTTTAGTCAACGCATCAACATCCGCAACAGTGGAGCATTCCCATATCCCTTGCTGCCACTGTGGGTCACGAATACCTGAGGCGTAGCCGGAACGATAGTCAAGCTGCTCAAAGCTGTAGCGCACAATAGACGTAACAACCGGGTTGATGTTTTTAGGCTTTACTTTTTCTCCAGTAACAAGACCCTGACAGTGGAAAGAACCGACAACAATCAAGGTGTTTTCTGGAAGATCATCTAAACACGCACGCATGTGCGCTTCACGGGCCTGCGTGTATGTATCAATTGTTGGTTGAGCAAGGCGCGCGCCCAATCCAACAGCAAGAGCTGCTTTCTGTACCTGTTGCCATGAGGCTCCGATGGAACGCGATTCAACTTTTGTGTCCCATGCCTCCTGGCCAACAAGCTCGCTAACATCAACAACATCATCAGAAGAATCACCATCTTCATCAATGTCGGCGCGCGCACCGACAGGCAGGTCAATGCAGTGAATAGGGATGTTATTGCGGCCTGCCCACCGAATGATAGCTAACTCAGGGGAAAAATCTGCGAAAGGGTAGAACCCCATGCCACGTGGTCCTGCGTCCTTATCTGACACCGCTACAGCAACCGGCGCGATGGTTTCGGTGTGCCACATCCACGGCAGCATGTCAGTCATGTCTGCAGGCATTTCCACGGCCACGGCAGCGGGACGAAGTTCTTCAGCCGCCTGAATCACGGCGCGGGCACATGCCGGTGAGTGGTGCCGGATGCCGAAGAAGGTGTGCGAACCTGGAGAAACCAGGGCGTCGAGAAGCGTTTCCGGGTCGATGTTGATCTGATCGTGTGTGTCAGTGGACATCCTCACGTGCCTCCCACAGCGTGCGCCATGTCCCCGATTCATCGGTTTGGGTACGGCGGCGAATCACAGCATCCCAATATGCCTGCAAACGCCCCGCGTCTTTATCGTCGTCTTTGCGCACAGCACCAAGAAGATGCCCAGGAATAAGCTGCAACGCCGAGGGGCCATGTGGGAAATAGGAGGTAGACAATGCGATGGAAGAGGAAATTGCTACTGCCTCAGCAGTGGACATAATGCTTCCTGGTTTCTACTGACCATCCTTCATGCGTAACCCCTCGGCGAAGATCCCGGAAAATAGTGACCAACGTATCCACTACAACTTGATCAACAGCGCCAGGTGCAGCGGCTTCTTCCAATGCCTGCTTTGTTTTTGACTCAACAAGGGCTATTTCAGCATTGCGATCACTAATCGGATCAATGTGCTCAAAGTTAAAACGCCGTTTCAGCGCAGCACTCATTTCACTTACGCCTTTATCACGCAGGTTAGCTGTCGCAATCACACAAAATCCTTGGACTGCAGGAACAGAATGCTCTCCTAGTTCAGGGATAGCCATACGACGCTCCGAAAGAACCGGCACAAGCGCGTCTTGAACCTCAGGTTGGCAGCGCGTAATCTCCTCAATTCGAGCCACTTTTCCAGTGGTCATTGCTTGCAAAACTGGGGAAGGAACAAGCGCCTGTTCGCTAGGACCATGGGCCAGCAGCATGGCGTAATTCCAGCCATAACGCAACTGATCCTCAGTAGTGCCGGCGCTCCCCTGAACTGTCAGCTCGGACGTCCCACAAATGGCGGCTGAGAGCAGTTCAGACAGCATTGATTTCGCCGTGCCAGGCTCACCAACCAGCATCAAGGCACGCGAACCAGCAAGCGTGACCACGCAACGCTCAATAAGGGCTTTATCGCCAATAAACTTTGGCGTGATGTCCATGCGTTGCGGAAGTTCAGGATGTGCTTTCTTCTTATCAGCTTTCAACCGCAGCCCCTGCTCGCCACAAATAAAGGCAACAACAGATTGTGGGGTGAGTAACCAACCAGGAGGTTTTGGCCCTTGGTCGTACACCGCCAGGAACGCAAGTTCCTCTGCGTAGCGGTCCTCTGGGAGAACGATCTGCTGGTTGTCATGTATTTTTTGTTGACTATTGCTCATAGCTAACTAAGCTACAGCACGTCACCTACACGGGGGTAAATTCTTAGAACATACTTTTGCTTTCCGCAGCTAGGGCATAACTTCTGCTACACCCGCGCACCAGCACTTATCGACGCCGCAACACTCATCGCACACATGAACCGAACAGCTCGACGGCCACCAGACGGGCGTCAGGACAGCCCACTAGTCCAACTCTGCACGCGAGAACAGATCAGTAATCAGTTCCCTGTCTTCACACGCGGCTTTGAAGCCTCGGGCATTTTTCTCCAATAAAAAACCAACACCAAAGAGTTCCAGTCATACCCCCCTCAAAACCCTCGTCGGCGCTGAGCCTTTCCACCCCCCCCACTTTTGGGTAGCAGACAAACTGCAACGTGTGCACCACTTGCTTCTGGGCTTCACATGTGCTTCACTGATTTTTGCGTGAGGCACATGTGCTCGTTACTTCTCTAACCTCAGCATAGATTCACGGGCATCCTTTCCTCACTTATCCCCCAACCTGCCATGATCCTTATCAAGATGGTTGGGGGATAATTCATCTTCACACCCTTATTACCTGTAAAGGTTGCTATGACCACCGCTTCGTTTTTGCGCCGTGGGCTGTTTGTTGTTCGGCCTACGGCCACTTCCCCATCCAATCAAGCCGTTGCTACAACTGCGGCAATCGAGCTACTCAACATCGGATTTATCGCAGACCCTGAGCAGCTTCAACGGCTTTCTGTGGAGGAATTGAAACAACTCATAGCCGTTGCATCGCAGCTGATCGGTGCAGACCGTACATGGACCCCCATGTATCCGGATTTCCCGGAGCAGGTCATGAATATGTCTGATGTTGAACTTTTGTCCAACGCCATAATCCATTACCTTACTCGGGGTCAGTGGCGGCCAGAGCAATATTCGGAACTGAAACGTACTCCATTAGCCTTAGGCGAGTGGACCGCCTCGCCGCGAGTTCTTACACCAGTCACGCCTGACGCGCTCATGCTGGTCACCGAATGGGAAAAAAAGCTGTTGCTTTTTCAGAGGCAGATCGCGATTTTGTGCATGATCTGGCGGAATACCTGGACACAGACACTGCTGCGCTGTTTCGGACAGCAGCCTTCCGTAATGGCGAAAACTTTGCTACCGCGCTCTGGGACGTGTGGTATACCACTGGTGGCAACCACGACATCACCCTCAACACAGGACTAAACTCTGCACGCACCATCGACGATGTACTACGCACCATCTTGACCGTGTTTGTCGACGACTCTGAGCGCGCCCGCGACCTACTCTGCAGCGCAGAATACCCAGTCAACGTCACACCTATTCCCCGGCGGCACCGCGTCGCCATCATCGCCGCAATAGCACGATTCAACGACGAGTTTAATCTCGACCTGCTGGCACGCCGCCGCCACATCTGGCGACGGGTAATGCGACGCATCCACCCCTTCGACGTCACCGGCCATCAGGCCGCGCAACAACAACTCGATGTCATCCACGGCAATGGCGACTACCGCACATTGAATTCTCGCATCGAGGTAGCACTGGACAACGGCGATGTGGTTGAAGCCGTCAATCTGCCTACACACACACCAGGAAACTTTGTTCGCCGTCTGGATCACTTAATGCGCCTGGCCACCTCGCCCCGCACAAAAGGCTGGGAAAAGAAAGTACGAGCAATTGAAAATGCAGCACAGGAGGTGACCTCGCAAGTCCCGCTAACCACCCTGATTTCCGCATATAACGGCCTGCAAAACCGTGAATCACATGTAGTGGTCACCCGTGTTGGCAGCCGCCGCAATAAGCTACGTGAACGTGTTCCAGCAAAAGTAGACAAAAAACTGCTGGACAATGTCACCACAGCATTGCTGGATGGCATGGTCGTGCGCCTGGCCAACGCCCCTGCACCCACAGCACCTGTTCCTGTGGTCAATGATGTTCCAGTGGAGCTGGTAAGGCGTGATGTGTCCTCAGGGCTGAGGCATATCAGCCGCGGTGAGCGTCTTCCGCTGCCGGATAGAGACACCACCGATGTCATCCGCATGTTTGTGCACTGGTTCGGCTACGATGTTGATCTTGGCGTGATGTTCACCGACGCCCATTTCAAGCATGTGATCGGTTATGTGGACTACACTAATCTTTTCCGTAACACTATGCGCGGTTTTGTCACACACTCCGGGGATCTTACTCACGCTCCACAACCGGATGGTGCCTGCGAGTTTATTGATATCAAACTGCATCAAAAAAACAATAGTGCGCTTCCATGGGTAGGTAAAAAGCCGGACTTTATGAAAACAAATTCCCATCAGCACGGTATGCCATCATGTCGCTGATTTCCTACTGTGGAGGCCCTTTCGAAGGCATCGATAATGTTGCCGGGGTCATGACCAGGTCTCACGGCATGGCTGGTCGGTTGTTTGAGCCCCGTACTGTGGAAACCGCCGCGCATGTTGCTGTCCGTTCCACCTCGGCAATTCCGCTGATTGTGGATCTTGAACAATGGGAGCTTATTTGGGTGGATACCTCCATTGGCACTCACCTTGGTGGTTATTCAACAGGACAGTCAGACGCATTAAAGGCCGTCCGGGCTGAGATGGAAGCCATGGAAAACCGCCTATCGGTGGGAGAATTAATGAGGCTGTGGGCACGCGCGCATAACGCTGACACCGTTGACGAACCAGCTGATCAAGCACAAGCAGGCTCGCTGTTAGATGCCTGCTAAAAAGTGACATCCCGAAAGTCGCCGCCTCCTGTGCTGAGGCGGCACTATCTTGAGTTCATCATATCCGGGCACATCTCCACGAGTTATGTCGCCAGCCATTCCCGTTTATGGCTCCGTCTATATCATCGGATCGTAAACTAGCTTTTTGTAGCGCATGTGGCTTCGAAACTATTGCGATAGCACGTCACTAATATGCTGAGCAAGTGCACGAGCAGAGTATTGGTTCAGATGGACGCCGTCGACCGTAAACTTCAAACCGTAACGTCTTCTTCGATGCTGTGCGTACCAGCGTTTGGTGCGAGGAAACAGTGTCATGATCACGCCATCAGCAAGACGGCAGGGTTGGCTATACGCCCATCCATAAGCTCCGGGACGCTGCGATATTTCCTCTCGTTGAACTCGCCCGGAGTCAATGTAGGGAAAACTGTATTTTTCAGCAAGCTGGGCAATAATTTCGTTTCGGCGCTCAATCAGACTGGGAGCGATCTCTTTCATCTCCATATGTGGCAACCCCATCAGCACAGTGTCTTTTCTAGACTGCATTAAAAGCTCACAGATTGTGCCGTACTCATGGGCAAAGTCCTCGTCAGTGGTTGCGCATCGTTGCAGATAACACCGCACGCGCATCTGAGGACGCCATAGTAATGACGCCTCGCCCATTGCAGGCAGTAATACGTCATTAGCGCCGATACACACCACCACGCTATCGCAATCAATAGTGGTGATGTATCGCATTAAGCGATCGCGCGCACCTCGTGTGGTATCGCCATTGACTCCTTTATTGATCACGTGGATATCAGACGGAAGAAAATCAGCAAAAGAGTACCCGATACTACCCCTTGTGAGGCTATCGCCAAGAAAAAGAACACGCATAGCATGATCAATATTAGCAGTTATACATATACAATCACCCCCATGTGAGGTGACCTACCGCTCTTCTTGAAGCAATTTAGCCCAAGTTCATTATTAATAGAATAGTGTTCACTTCATGAAGAATAACGTGGTTATTGTAGATGATCATGAGATTGTTCTCATCGGAATTAGCGCACTCATAAACAGTTCTAATACCTGCACAATGGTAGGTGCCTATCACACTGTGCAGGAGGTTGCGGAACATGTCCACGACCACACTAAACCACCCATAGATGTTGTGCTTTTAGATCTTCGTCTCAGCGATAATAGTTGTCCACATGACAACATTAATTACTTTACATGAATTAGATCTCGCAGTGTTGATCTTTAGCGCATATGAGAGTCCTTATCTTACGCGACAGGCTTTGACCGCTGGCGTTGATGGAATTGTTGAAAAGTCCACATCGTCGGAAAACATAATTCAGGCAATCAACGCAGCGTGTTCCAACCCCCATAACCCTGTTACTTCATGGCTGGCTACTAACTGCGTTCCGCTATCGCCGCGGCAGCGAGAAGTTCTTGAGCTTTACGCGCTGGGGGAACCTGCGAAACGTGTTGCTAGCCTTACCGGCCTGTCTGTAGAGACTGTCAACGATTATTTATCACGTATCCGCACAAAATATGCTCAGGCTGGCAGGCCAACTTTTTCAAAAGTTGATCTTGTGCTGCGCGCTCTTGAGGATGGCCTTATTCCAGGCCCACGCGACGTTCGTGTTCGCACACTGCGCTAGCTTGTGCTGATGTACCTAAGCCACATGGTGTACGTTTTGCTTCATGAGCGCTGTGTTCCCCTACCCCACCACCACCGAAGATTTTCGTGTCGCCCTTTCTGAAATTCAGGAACGCATTCAGGCAGCATCATCGCCTAGACAGTCGGTTCGACTGCTTCCTGTGTCAAAGACGGTTCCAGCTGACAGGCTGAGGCACGCGATTGAGGCTGGGTGCACCGTGCTTGGGGAAAACAAGGCACAAGAAGCGCTAGCCAAGTCGGAAAAGTTGGCCGACACTGGCGTTTCGTGGTCTATCATTGGCCATTTACAGTCGAACAAGGCCAAATACATCGCGCGCTTCGCGGATGAGTTTCAGGCTCTTGACTCGTTGAAATTAGCCGAGATTCTTCACAGCAGGCTCGATAGTGAAGACCGCGTACTAAGAGTGTTTATCCAGGTCAATACATCGGGCGAGCCACAGAAAGCAGGCATTGATCCGGCGGGCGTCGACAAGCTGCTTGAGCGTATGCCGGAGTTTTCCCAGGTTGCGTGTGGTGGGCTTGATGACAATGGCGCGAAAACAGTGCTGATCAAGCTGTAGTACGTGGCGCATTTGAACGGTTGCGGCTGTTGCGGGATGTTCTCTCCCCAAACGTGCCGGAGGGGGTGTCGCTCAGAGAGCTATCCATGGGCATGTCTGGAGATTTTGAGCTTGCCATTCAGGAAGGCTCTACCTGTGTGCGCATCGGGCGTGGGCTTTTTGGCCACCGCGATTAGCCAAAAGTTACGCCGCAGCTATGCCGCTGCGGTTATCCGGGAGCTACCCGAACTGCCTCTCTTCAATTGCTCGCTTACGGGTGGTCCACAACATTCCTAGTCCTGGGATGCCAATCACTGCGACGACCATAAAGAAGGTCCATCGATCCATGAGGGCAAGCCCAACAAGCAGCACCGCGACAACGACGGCGAAGGAAAAGATGGATGCAAGCGAGAGAGGGAATCCCGGTTCGGAGACGCGTGATTGTGACATTGGAAACCTCGGAAGATGCCTTAGAAGGTGTCTGGAAGAAGTGTTCAAAAGCAATGTTTAGGTTGATGGAGCAGGGTACTCATTATCGGAACCCATTTTCCGGTACCTATTTCCAATGTAGGTCTCGTTTTATTTGATAATCAAATACTTTAGCTTCCATTTAGCTTTCATTGCGCTAGGTATTTGTTAGGTATTATAGACTCAGGGAAAAACAAATAATTAGGTGAGAAAGTAGCAGACCCCATTCAACTCACACCTCAAGCTTCAAGCTCATGACACCACATGTCATTCGCCTTATCACCACGATCCCCTTTTACACAGAATCGCCCACCTCCCGGTCAAGCACCAGCGTCCGGAGGGTGGTTCGTGCCACAATATTGCCGCGATGATTCAAATGCACTTCCCACACCTGCGTGGATCGCCCGAGGTGAATAGGGGTTGCTTCCGCTTCGATCACGCCGGCACCCACGGAGCGAATGAAGTCAGTGTTGTTATTCACACCAACAACAGGTCCACCTGCGGCGCAGCAGCCCGCAACTGAGCCAACCGACTCCGCAATGGCGGTAAATACTCACCATGAACAAGCCCCATGGGCTGCAGGTGGGTATCGGTGACGTGAATCTGTGCACGTGTCCCAGACGCGCTGATATGGGTGTAACGGATGCTGAGCGCGGCGTCGAAACCCGTGTTAAGGGCGTTGAATTCCTCTAGTTCGTCGGTGGTTAGGGGTGCATCGGCGGCTTTCTGAATGAGGTGATCAAATTTCATACCGCCATTGTATCCCGTGGGTCAACACGGAACTGTCTACATCTGCCCGATTATCTTTGTTTATATTGTTTTTGCTGTTCAACAACGTTGTTAGTGCAGTCTCTGGCCATGATTTTTGTCCTGCTAGACGGTCCCCTACACAGGCAATAGCCCACGTGCAAGGTGTGATCATCAGTGGTACCTTTCGCGGACATTCCCATACCGTCCGGGTAGGATGGTGAACCATGACTGATCAGAAAGCACTTGCACAGATTGGCGTTGTTGGCCTGGCTGTGATGGGCTCTAACATTGCCCGAAACTTTGCCCGCCATGACTACACGGTGGCGGTATACAATCGCAGCACGGAAAAAACCGATGCTTTCATGGCTGAGTACGGTAAGGACGGTGACTTCATTCCGTCCACAACAATCAAAGAGTTTGTTGCGTCCTTGGAACGCCCCCGACGTGCGCTGATCATGGTACAAGCTGGCGAAGCCACTGATGCTGTAATCGCTCAGCTTGCAGATGCCATGGATAAGGGTGACATCATCATTGATGGCGGCAATTCCCTCTTTACTGACACCATTCGCCGCGAAGCGGACATGAGTGCTCGTGGCCTGCACTTTGTTGGCGCTGGCATTTCCGGCGGTGAGGAGGGCGCCCTGAACGGCCCGTCCATTATGCCTGGCGGTCCAGCTGAGTCCTACGAGTCACTTGGCCCATTGCTGGAGTCTATCGCCGCCCATGTTGATGACGTTCCCTGCTGCACACACATTGGCCCGAATGGTGCCGGTCACTTTGTCAAGATGGTGCACAATGGCATCGAGTACGCCGATATGCAGGTGATTGGTGAGGCATATCATTTGTTGCGCTATGCCGCACACATGACTCCTGCAGAAATCGCCGAGGTGTTCCGCGAGTGGAACACCGGCGATCTTGATTCTTACCTGGTGGAAATTACTGCGGAAGTGTTGTCTCAGGTTGACGCCGAAACCGGTAAACCATTGATTGACGTGATCGTAGATCAGGCGGGCCAGAAGGGCACGGGTCGGTGGACTGTAAAGGCCGCACTAGATTTGGGCATTCCCACCACAGGTATTGGCGAAGCCGTGTTTGCTCGGGCATTGTCGGGCGCAGCCGATCAGCGCGCTGCTACTGAGGGGCAACTTCCCACAGGTGATATTGCAGACGGCGTATCGGATGATGAACGCCCAGAGTTCATTGAAGACGTTCGCCGCGCGTTGTACGCTTCGAAGCTTGTGGCCTACGCCCAGGGCTTTGACGAGATCAAAGCTGGTTCCGAGGAGTACGGCTGGGATATTGACCCCCGTGACTTGGCCACCATTTGGCGAGATGGCTGCATCATTCGCGCCAAGTTCCTCAACCGCATTGTTGATGCCTACAACACCAATCCAGATGTTGAATCGCTTCTTCTTGACCCCTACTTCAAGAACGAAATGGGCGATTTGATTAATTCTTGGCGCCGCGTCGTCATTGCCGCAACTCAAACAGGCTTGCCGATTCCGGTATTCGCGTCCTCACTTTCCTACTATGATTCATTGCGCGCAGACCGTCTGCCCGCCGCATTGATCCAGGGTCAACGCGACTACTTTGGCGCGCACACGTATCAGCGCGTTGACAAGCCCGGAACGTTCCACACCCAATGGAGCGGCGATCGTTCTGAGGTTGAAGCCTAAACGTGAACAACGACCCTTCATCTTTGTCGGGCCCCAGCTTGCGTGTGCTCAGCACGTGCATGGCCGGGGTCCGATGTAGCTTATCGACGCCGCGACATGCACCACGCACACTGCAACACCAACAGACACGGGAGCAGGGGGCGTCACGCCTGCTGAGCTGCGATTAACATGGATATTGCACTAAGTATTCTTTCTCTTCTCGGGTTTGTTGCATTGACGGTGGGCACGGGCTTTTTCGTGGCCATCGAATTTGCGTTAACGGGCCTGGAGCGCTCCACTATTGATAATCACGTGGAAAACAAGGGCGATGCCACGGCGCGGGCGATTCAGAAGGCGCATAATAAGCTTTCTTTTGAGCTTTCCGGTGCCCAGCTGGGCATCACCATCACGACACTTGCAACGGGTTATTTAGCTGAGCCCATTTTGGCGCGATACTTCACCCCGGCATTGGAACTTGTGGGCTTGTCTGATAACGCTGCCCCGGCGGTGTCGCTGGTGTTGGCGATGATTGTGGCGACATTGCTGTCGATGGTATACGGCGAACTAGTGCCCAAAAACATGGCCATCACCAATCCGCTTACTACTGCGCGTGTAACGGTAGGGCCAGTTCGATTGTTCAACCGTCGTTTTTGCTGGTGTTATCCACAGCCTAAATAAAACGGCTAACACCCTGGTGCGCCGCATGGGTATTGAACCTGCCGATGAATTAGCTTCCGCGCGTTCCCCGCAGGAATTGGGTGCGTTGGTGCGTAATTCCGCGAAGCATGGTGGCTTGGAGGAAAGCCAAGCCAAAATGCTGGACCGCTCGTTGAAGTTTGGGGAAACAAACGCCGAAGAACTCATGACGCCGCGTTCTACTATCGCAGCACTCGACGCCGATGACACGGTGACTGACCTGTTGGCCTTGGCCCTAGAGACCGGGCATTCCCGTTTCCCTGTCACTGATGGGGACTTAGACGCCACGATCGGCGTGGTACACGTCAAGGATGCGTTTTCTATTCCGCGTGAACAGCACAGCGCCACAAAACTGCGCTTGCTTGCCCGCCCAGTGCCTACTGTCCCGATCAGCTTGGATGGCGACGCCGTGCTCAACGCTGTTCGTTCCGCAGGATCACAGGTGGTATTGGTCGCCGATGAGTATGGCGGTACTGCCGGCATCGTCACTATCGAAGATGTGGTTGAGGAGATTCTGGGCGAGGTGTACGACGAGCATGACGACACGGGTGACAAAGATTTCGCTCAACTAGGCGATAGTTGGCAGGTCTCTGGGCTTGTTCGAGTAGATGATCTTCCTGAGAATACTGGCTATTTCTCCCCCGAAGGCCCGTACGAAACCATTGGTGGTTTGGTGATGGACACGCTGGGCCGGATCCCCATGGAGGGCGACGTGGTGTTGTTGCCACAAACAGATCGGGATTTCCTGGACGAGTTTGAGTCGGGTATCCGCGGTCGGTGGATAGCACGGGTGGTGGCCATGGATGATCGCCGCGTGGACAAGGTAATTTTGACCCCCATCAGCGATGAAGAAGCCGAGGAGTATAAGCGATGAATGCTCTGCCTGCGATTCTTTTTGCCGCGGTGTTGTTGGCCATCAACGCATTTTTCGTCAGCGCTGAGTTCGCATTAATTTCCTCTCGCCGTGACCGCCTCGATGCCTTGATTGCACAAGGTAAAACGCGCGCACGTACAGTCCTCTATGCCACTGAACATTTGTCCATGATGTTGGCTGGCGCCCAGCTTGGTATTACTATCGCCTCGTTGCTGCTGGGTAAGGTTGGCGAGCCAGCTATCGCACTTATGATCGAGACACCTTTCCACGCGGCTGGTATGCCGGATAATTTGCTGCACCCTGTGTCTTTTGCCATCGCGTTGGCGCTAGTCACGGTGCTGCACATCATTCTTGGCGAGATGGTTCCCAAAAACATTGCGTTGGCTGGCCCCGAGTCGGTGGCTATGTTACTTGTGCCTATGCATATGTGGTTTGTGCGTATTACTCGCCCATTGATTGTGCTGATGAACTGGATGGCACGTGTCACATTACGCATGTCGGTATCGAGCAAAAGGAAGAACTGGATTCCACGGTTGACCGCCAGCAACTGGCCACCATGATCCGGGAATCCCGCTCAGAGGGGCTTCTCGACGCCGAGGAACACGCGCGTCTCAACAAAGCGCTGGGAACAGAGTCACGACTGATGAAAGAAGTGCTCATTCCCCGAGCTCAGGTACATACGCTGACGCTAACCCGGGATGGTATCGCCGTAGATGAACTAGAGCAAGCCGTCAGCTCAACTGGGTTTTCTCGCTTTCCTGTCATTGGGGTCGGTGGCGAGTATGCGGGTTATATTCACGTCAAAGACGTGTTGGATGATTTGGTCAATCACTCTGACGCATCGAGTGATGCGTCCACAATTACCCCCGTTTTCCTCCCCCGCTCCAGCCTCCGCAGGCTTATTTCTGTGGACGGTTCAACTACCCTAGATGCTGCGATGCGACTGATGCGTCGTAGATCTGCTCACATGGCGGAGGTTCGGGAGCGTGGACAGCTTCTGGGCATCATCACACTTGAAGATTTGATCGAAGAATACGTCGGAACCGTACGGGATTGGACGCACGAGGAAGAACCATGACGACCGTGCTCTCACCAGAGCAATGGCAGGAGCAAGCCGAGCTCCACAGGCAACGAGCCGAATCGTTGACTGCAGAGCATCTTGAACGCCGTCGGGCCGGTAAAAAACATCCCATCTTTGATTTTTTGTTCGAGTACTACCCCACTAAACCGGCGCAATTGGCCAGGTGGCACCCTGGTGCCGGGGTGTTACTGGAGGGAAATCCTCCGCATGCCGAGTGGCGGGATTACACCACTTTCTCCGACGGTGTAGGCGTGGATGTCCGAGGTTTTTGGGGACGTCGAAAGGAAGCATTATTGTACATAGAGACGCTGCTATCTTCGACCATAACTAATCCCGCGCATTTCGATTGTTTTGGTCTTCACGAATGGGCGATGGTGTACAAAACTGATTCCCCGCGCCATGATCTGGATCTGCGTCTTACGCGAGAGGAAACCAACCAGGTAGTAGAGTCCCACAGCATTCGGTGTACTCACTACGATGCGTTTCGATTTTTCACTACCCCCGCTCGCCCCCTCAACTTCCGGGTTTTGGAGCGCTCAGATCAGGTTGCCTCCGACCAAGTGGGTTGTTTGCATGTCACAATGGACCTATATAAATGGGCCACCAAGCTTGGGCCTTTGGTCCCCGGGCCGCTGTGGCTTGATTGTTTTGAGCTAGCCAGGGATGTACGAATTTTAGACATGGAAGCATCGCCTTATGATGTGCGTCCACTGGGGTTTGGGGTAGTCGAAATTGAAAAAAGTTCGGGAAAGTTGGAATATGTGACAAGACAACGTTTGTTTTCTCGACGCGCCGCGCCATTGAGGCAGCAGCTCATTGAGATCATTAAAAACACGTCAACCGGGCTGCCCGCGTGAGCGGGACAGGTATGAGCAACATAAAAGGTGGTTTCTGTGGGACGGCACTCTAACGGTCATCGCAATTTGAGGGTGACCAAAGAAATGGTGATTTCTATTGTCGCGGCTGTGCTTGTGCTGATGGTCGGGGCGTGGTGGATTTTGAACCGGATGAACGCAAATTCGGAGCATAACCAGGCAGGAAGCTGCCCAGCTGGTGACCTCACCTTTGGTTGTTGCTGCCCAGGATAACCCGCAAGTCCAGTCCCTGCTGGATAGTTATAAGAAAAGCAATCCGGTGGTCAAGGACCGCTGCGTAAAGACCGAAATTGTTGGCGAAGTAGCCAACGCGGCGTTGGCATTGATTCCGGGAACAAAAGAGACCGTGAACGCACGCCTGCAGATCGCTGGCCGCTCGGCAAGTACTAACAACTACCCGGTGGCTCTACGCACCTCTCTGGGCATCGCAGAGCTTAAAGAGGGAGGCGATTCTCACGAGCACTCCCATGATGAACATGAGCACGAACACTCTCATGAGCATGAACACGGCCATGATGAGAATTCATGGGCTCACTTGGCAAGCCACGGCGTCATTGTTCCCGGTAAAGATGCCACGTTCTTCTCCGCCGTTGCCGCCACCGCCCTCGCTGGAGGCGACCCCGACCGCGCCGCAAACATGCTGCGGGAAAACTCAGGCATCTCACTTAGCGATGCCGTGAATGAAAAGAAGCAGCGCATTGCCACGACCGAACCCGAAACACCCGAGGGATATACCTACGAGGCACCCGAGGACATTCACGTTAACACTCTTGCAGTTCCGCTGACCTCTAGCGGCACAGTATCCGAAGATGAATCCCGTGCGGCCGCGCATTTCGCACGCTACGTTGCTGACAATGTGGAGCAGACTGAACCGAACCATACGGAGTCACTGCTGTACTCCACAGCCCAGGTTGTCAGCGAGCATGTTGCCGCCCAGCCGACGCTCTCCCCGGAGGACAATCGCGCTAAGGACACCTTGCTGCTGCTGGACACCTCAGAGGCAATGTCTGAAACCATGGGTGACCAGTCTGTATTCAGTCAGACTGTACAGCTCCTTGATCCGCACATCCGGCAGGTTGCTGAAAACGGCGGCCACACCGCATTGTGGAACTACTCCTCGCCACGCAGTTCAGGCGTGTCAAAGGGTTGGCGCAGCAATGTGCCGTTCTCTGACCAGTCCAAGGGCGAGAATGTTGTTAGCACTATGCAGCAGTTCGGCCTCGGCGGTGAGCCATGGACTCGGTCGTCCGTTCTCGCTGCGTTGGCCACGGCAGCAGAAAACGCCCGTGTTACTGGCAAGCCCACCCACATTATTCTGGTCACCTCCGGTACTGCGGACCGTATATCCGTTCACGATCTGTGGAATGATCTAGAGAAATTCCACGATGCTGATGTGCACGTTCACGTGATTCACGTTGGTGATGACCCTGTTGATGAGTCTTTGGCCAGCTGGTCGAAAGAGCACTTTGGCAGCGCCGCCGTTGCGAAGACGCCGCAGGAACTGTCGCGTGAACTTGATCGGGCTTTCCAGGATTCCTTTGCTGGGCAGCAAAGCCCAACGTCGGGACACACCGATTCCTCCGACGGAGAAAGCTCCACTGCTGCCACGACCACCACGACGACAGCGGACCGTTAACCATGTCGCTCCAGCTCACCACGCGGTTGGTTAGCCCATAACAATAACCACAGAAACCGGCCCCATACACGGGGTCGGTTTCTTGTTGCCAGCTCTTCTCAGCCTTCCGAGCCACAGCACAAAGCCGCCCTTTCTCTTTCTGGGGAGATAGCACAGAAAGAAGGGCGGCTTTAGTGAATTAAGGCAGGTAAAAGCCTCACAGGTGTAATTACACCGCCTGCCTAGACAAACTATGAGATGCGGCGGCGGGCGCGGCGCTCAGCCAACTCGTCGATAGCATCGGCGGGGTGCGCAGCAGGTTGGGCGGTATCGGAAACGCGCTCGGAGGGGAACGCTGCGATGGTACCGGTTAGTTCTTTCATGATGCCGGGCACTGCGATGCCAAACACACCTTGTCCCCCACCCAGGAGGTCAATGACTTCTTCACCGGAGCGGCATTCGTACACGGTGGTGCCGTCGGACACCAAGGTGATGGTGGCAAGATCGTCAACACCAAGGTCACGGAGTTTATCCACGGCGAGGCGGATGTTCTGCAGCGAAATGCCCGTGTCCAGCAGCCCTTTGACAATCTTCAACACCAGAATGTCTTTGAAGGAGTAGAGGCGCTGGGACCCTGATCCGCGTGCGGATCGGATAGAGGGGACCACGAGCTTGGTGCGTGCCCAGTAGTCGAGCTGGCGGTAGGTGATGCCCGCGACTTGGCAGGCGATGGGAACGCGGTAGCCCACTTCCTCATCTGGACCCATATCAAACAGTGATTCCTGCACTGGGCGCTGAGTGTCTGTCATTGTTTTAATCTCCCTGAATTAACCATGTGGTACTTCTCAGGCAAGATTAATTCACTTCACCAAATTTTGCACGCGACACGCCAAAAAAGTTCAATGATTAGCGTTTGCGATGCCCTGGTGATTCCCCGTCGTCGTTGTCGCCCTCTCCCCCAGATGCTTCGTTTTCTCCGAGCAGATCAGTTTCAAAAACACCCATGCTTTGCATGAGTTCTTCGAAGTCAGCGTCAGCTTGAGCATCACCTGAGGCGGAAATGTGGTCATCGATCCCGTTTCCTACTACGCCGGACGAAATGCCAAAGTAGTGTGCAAGGTCGGCGTCACTCAAGAAAATGGATGCCTGCATAAAAACGTCGTCGTCGATTTCAATGGGTAGTTCGAGGATGCGGGACAGGATAAAGGCATCGGAAGGTCGAGCGTCGATTTCTTCACCATCGTTGGTGACCAGCGCAGCAATGTAGACACCTTCAAAGTTACTGTTGATCCGCACGGATTGACATCCCGATGTCAGGCGCATCAGGGCGTCGGCAAGCAGATCATGGGATGCCGGCCGTTTTGGTTGGAAACCGGAGATCCGCGCTTCAATCTCACTTGCTTCTTCGGGATGGATCCAGATGGGCAGAATCCGGTTTGTTCCCGGCATGCGCAAGACCGCCGCAGTGAAGCCTTCGGGGCCTTGGACATGGATGCCGTGAAAATCAATCTGTGTGAATGCCATAACGCGTGTTACATACCCAGTTCATCGCGGAGCGAGGTTTTCACAAGGTCAGCATGCAACGACACAACCAACGCCGTCATCTGCTGGGACAGTTCCTCTGCACGTTGACGCGCCACATCGCTTCGGGATCGTGCAACGGGGGTGGCTACCTGGCCAATGAGTCCCGCCTGTCGGGTGGCGGCGTTACGCAGCGACTTCAGGTGCCTGGCATCGAAACCAAACTCTTGCAGCGCCCATGCGGTGGTGGCGATGCGAATATCGTCGGCGGTGAAGTGTCCCGACGCATCGGGTTTGATCAGGCCCTCACGGAGAAGAACGCCAATGAAGGCTTCGTCCACACCTGCCTGGTCGGCAACGTCCACGTCGGTCAAGCGAGTGGAGGTGGGTGCCCGGAAATTGTCCGGGCTAATCATGGGTTCTACCTGTGCTTTAGTCAGGATGGAGGTGACAGCACCTGAATCCATGGCTTCGAGTTGCTCGCGGATGACTTTCAGCGGCAGGTAATTGTCGCGCTGGGTCACCAAAATGTAGCGGAGGCGCTGGACGTCTTTTTCCGTGAATCGTCGGTAGCCGGACGCAGTTCGCTGCGGTGAGATCAGTCCCTCGGATTCCAGAAAACGGATCTTGGATACGGTGACATCTGGGAATTCAACTCGGAGTTGCTCTAGCACAACACCGATCGACATGGTTTTGACGGCCTTCGCTGCAGGAGCTTTGGCCGTATGAACCGGAGCAGATTTCGTAGTGCAGACACGTTACTCGATTACAGGTAGACGATGGGGGTTATTTATGCCTTCGGCCCCGCAAGGAAGACGAGGCGGAACTTTCCAATCTGGACCTCATCGCCGGTGGAGAGGACCTCAGAATTTTTGGGTTCGCGGTTGACGTAGGTGCCGTTGAGGCTTCCCACATCAACCACCTCGAACTCACCGTCATTCAGGCGGAATTCTGCGTGGCGACGGGAGACGGTGACGTCATCCAGGAAAATATCGCTTTCAGGGTGGCGCCCAGCCGTGGTGGTTTCGCGGTCAAGGAGGAAACGGGAGCCAGCGTTGGGGCCACGTTTAACAATCAGCAGCGCAGACCCTTCGGGGAGGTTATCTGCGCTGGTGGCGGTGGGGGAACTTCCCGCGCCGGATTCCATTTCCTTGAGCAGGTCGGCACGGAAAACCGAGGTGGTTTCCGCTTGTACCTCAGGAATACCGGGGTTTTCGCTCATTTCTTGGACCTCCAGATTAACTTCTTCGCGTAATGGTTTATATCATAGCGGTTGATGTCCGCTGCGCGTCAGGCCACGCACGAATCCACAGCCACGAATCGGCTGCGGTTGAGGGGCTTTATACGCACAGTAGCTGACATAGACGCGCCGCACTACCGGAACATGGAAGAAATAGCCCCGATGACGGAATTTCCGTTGCCGGACAGGGGGTTGTCGTTGACCATGTAGGTCCATGTGGCGGAGGGGCGAGCGAGCCCTTCGTCGTCCAGATGTGCCCCTGCGGCGTCGATACGTACGGTTTCAAAGGTGCTCACAGCCTCATCAACGGCACGTTGGGCGAGCTGCTTGAACTCCCCTACAGCGATGCGGTGGAACTCGTCGATGGGGGTTTCACGGGCGATGGCGCGCAGGTGAATGGACTCGCGAACGTCGTCAAGTAAGGCCAGGTGATCGCTCCAGCCACGGTCCAAGTGATACAGCATGATGTCCCGCGCCGCCTGCTCTAACACGGGTTGCGGCAGGTCGCTTAACGACGCCGCGCGCTCCGGCACCCGCGCCGCCAGCTCTTCCCACGCCTTAGGCGTGTCCAGGAGGTCGGCGCGGCGTTCGTCAATGATCACGCGTTGGTCTGCCAGCAGCTTGTTGTATTTCCATGTTTGGGCGTGAATCTCCAGCAACTGCCCCTCGGTGACGCGCTGGCAGTGTTCCACAAAATCCTCGATACGCTTGGCGTTGATGCGGCCCGTCGGCATCAGGGTTGGGCCGTCACCGACTCCCCCGATCCCCCGGCGACCACCATGTCGTCCTCTAGTGAGACGAAAAACACGGACAGACCGGGGTCACCCTGACGGCCCGATCGCCCCCGAAGTTGGTTGTCCAGACGCGCTGTGCGGTGCCGTCCCGTGCCAATCACGGCCAGACCACCGGCGGCCACCACCGCATCGCGATCACGCTCGTCAGCACCGCCCAAACGGATATCCGTACCGCGGCCCGCCATCTGCGTGGAAACAGTTACACGCCCCACATCCCCAGCCTCAGCGATGATGCGTGCCTCCTCGGCATCGTTTTTGGCGTTGAGCACATTGACGTCAATGTCGTACTCGCGCAGTCGCGCCGCCAGAGCCTCCGACTCGGCCACGTCGTGCGTACCCACCAACACGGGCTGGCCTGCCTCATGCAGCAGGCAAATCTCCTCGACAATCGCGTCGTTCTTTTCCGCGAGGGTCGCATACACGCGGTCCGCTTCGTCGAAACGTTGAAGCTCGCGGTTTCGGTCAATCACTGATACCCGCAGGTCATAGAACTGCCGAAGCTGATCGGTGGCCTCCACCGCCGTACCCGTCATGCCACACACCATCGGATAACGGCCCATCAGCGCCTGCAGCGTAATCGTATCCAGGATCCGGCCGCCCTCCGTGACGGCCAGTCCCTCCTTCGCCTCCACCGCAGACTGCAACCCGTCCGGCCAGCGCTGCAAATCCGCCACGCGGCCGCGCGACGCATCAATCAACGCCACCTTGCCGTCACGCACAATGTAATGCACATCCCGAATCAGCAGCTCCTGGGCATGCAACGCAAGATTCACCTGCACCAGCGTTGTGCCCACATGCTCGTCGCTGTACAAACTACCGATACCCAACGCGCGCTCAATCTTCGCGGCGCCCTCATCGGTCAGAAACACATTGCGATGATCATCATCAATGGTGAAGTCGCGCTTCTTCCGCAGTCCCCGCACCACTTCCGTGATCTTCCCACGCGGCGCACGACCCGGCTCATTACCAGCCAGAACAAGCGGAACCAGCGCCTCATCCACCAGCACCGAATCCGCCTCGTCCACAATCGCCACATCCGCGCCGTACTGCACGGCATCCTTGCGGTTAGTGATCAGCTGGTCCCGCAACACGTCAAAACCAATCTCATTCACCGGGCCATACACAATGTCAGCGGCATAGGCTTCACGACGCTCGCTCGCATCCAGCTTCTCGGTGATACTCGCCACCGTCAGCCCAAAAAACTCCACCAACGGGCGCATCCACTCCGCGTCGCGCTGCGCCAAATAGTCATTCACCGTGATCGCATGCACGCGTTTACCCATCAGGCCAAACCCAGTGGCCGCCATCGCGCCCACCAACGTCTTGCCCTCACCAGTGGCCATGTGAACCACATCGCCCTCAAGCAAACGCAGCGTCGCCTGTGATTGCACCGGAAACGGGGTAAACCCCAGTGTGCGCTCGGCAGCAATAGCAAGGATGGCGAGGAAGGTCGCGGCGTCGTTAATCTCCCCCGAAGCCGCGAGTTCACGGGCTTTCTTGGCCAGTGCGGCGTCACTTAATTTAGCCAGTTTGGACTGCTGCGACGTGGCCTGGTCAACAATGGCGCGGCTACGCTTCTGATTGCGACTCGACTGTCCGCCCATCGCCTTCCAAAACCAGTCAAAACCAGCCACAATGACCATCCTCCGCTACTGCCGTGAAAACTCGCGCCGATGCGCTGTGCACCGACTCCCTTAATACTGCCTTAAACCTTAATCGAGGCGGCGGGAGCATGAAGTGACAGCTGCTCCACCAAGGCGAGTGCACTTGGCTCTAGCTGGGGATTCGCGTTTTTTCTGTGCGTGTTATAACCTAAACAAGTTCGTTCAGCGCAGGTGATCACACCAGATGCTCAACAAACAACGGACTGTGGCGCAGCTTGGTAGCGCACTTGACTGGGGGTCAAGGGGTCGCAGGTTCAAATCCTGTCAGTCCGACCACTGTGCTCTTAAACACCACCACCCAATTGATTTTGGGTGGTGGTTTTTGCATATGGCGTAGTTGTGTGGGTGAGGGAG